>Ga0256404_1001897_pt1 | contig 48164 bp, 38 predicted proteins | sample RumenRJG_01DNA_FD_185990 | JGI IMG/M metagenome (GOLD analysis project Ga0256404, IMG submission 185990) | Bovine rumen microbial communities from Lethbridge, Alberta, Canada - RJG_01 | ecosystem: Host-associated > Mammals > Digestive system > Stomach > Rumen | place: Canada: Alberta | collected... | reverse complement strand
ATAGGCGCGAAGCGCCGCATTTTTTGCGGTTATTGTCAAGTGTTTTTTGATAAAAAAGTGGGGGATTTTATAAAAAAAGGAATCTGGAAGTCTTATAGAATGGGACTTAGAGATTCCGAGAGATTATACAAGTGAAATGGAGGAAAAACAATGAGAAAAAGAATGTTAATGGTAGCAATGGTAACAACAATGGTGTGCTTAACAGCATGCTCAGGTAAGAAAGAATTAGGCAGTAAGAAAGACGTTAATGTGGTAGAAAGTGTAGACACAAATGAGGCTGATTCAGACAGTGATAAAATAAAAATAGATAAGTCATTATCAGAGGGTAATGATACCTTGGTTAAAGATTATTATAATGAAGGTATAGATTATAAGAATAATGTTATTTTTAATCCGGATCAGAACAAATTTGTTAAGATGGAGAATAATACATATGTTGATTTAGAACAGAATTACAAAGAAAGACATATTACAGTAGATGATTTTGAAAGTGATGTAAAATGGTATTATTGCAAAGATGGTGACAGACTTCTTTATAAGCAGGATATTGATCCAGAAGAGAATACTAGTGTTTATATTGTGACAGAAGCAACATCAGGTGATACATATTTATTATTATGTAAGAATGACACACATACAGGTTATTCTTGGCAGTATCCTGTAAAATTTAACGTTGAAACAGGTGAATATGAAGATGTATTTGCTGGTGCAACTATTAACAATAAGAGTGTAAAAGAATATGGATATCTTAAGAATTGGGAAATAACAGAAAGTAATGTGAAAGTTGATTGCAATGAAACATTCCTTGAACCTGAATCACAGGTATGGAGAAGAGAAATTGTAACAGTTAAATAAGATTTAAGACTAAGTAATATCAAATAATTTATATAATCTAATATGCCAGCTGATATTTATGTTGGTATATTAGATTAACAAGTTTTGGCAAAATACTATATAATAAATGGAGAATACATGAAAAATAAAGAGATAAATAAATCATCAATAATATTGATAATAATTTCAATTATTGCAGTAATAAGTATAATTTTAAACCTTAATAAAATTATAACCGGCAATCAGTTGATTGCTATAATATTATTTAGTCTGGTAATTATTGATGTATTAGGAATAGTTCAAAATAAGAATAACAAAAGAAATGTGAGATTATATTCGGTTAGTTTTTTAATATGTATTATTCTTATAATATATGCAATTTTTAGTGGCAGACTTTTACCGGAATCTAAAATTAATACTTTAGAACATAATACAAATGAAGTTATTAGTAAATATTTGAATAATGAAGATGAATTAATATCTGATAAAGTGTTATTGAATGTAGGAAAAACAACAGAATATAATGGTTGTAAAATTGAATTAGAATCGTATGTTTATGATAAAGAATTAAAAGTAGCATATGTAAAAATAAAAGCATCAAAATCAGGTATTGGAGCTGGAATTTTAGATAATGAGCATTTGGTGTCCGTGGTAAAGAATATGCCTCGGTTCAGTCTGCTGGATTCAATATTTTTAGAAGAGGATTATCAAATAGGTTTCAGTATAAGTAACAGAGTACGTAATCTTATAAGACCTGACAATTATATAGTAAAAAGAAATTCAATCGAAATGAGTTATTATATACCGGATTTTGATGGGAAGATATACATATATGATTTTAATAATAAAACATATGAAGAGGCTTTTGAACTAGAGGATACAGATAGTAATAGATGCGAAGTGACAAGTGGTGTATATCTTTCAGAATTAGGTTTAATTATTAACGAAAATGATGAAAATAAATATAATTGTATATTAGGATTTGATGTTGAATTTGAATATTCTGATGGTTCAAAAAAGAGTATTAAAGATATATCTTCTGATTCAAATTATGACGAAAATGATACAATAATAACAGATATTAGCTATGTATATTACATATTTAATGATGTTCAGGATATTAAGCAAATTACAAAAGTCTTTATAAATGGTGATGAATATGATGTAGAATATTTACAAAAGTAAGTGTTGGTGCAAACAGATATATTGTGTAACAGTAAGAACTTAATATATAAAAATTATTATAAAAATAAATATAGACAAGTGAAATTGTAAGCAAATGAAATGGAGGAATCACAATGAGAAAAAGAATTTTAATGGCAGCGATGCTGACAACAATGGTATGTCTAACAGCATGTTCAGGTAAAAATGAATCAGATAAGAATGTTAAAAATGACAATACAAAGGAAAGCATCGAATTATCAGATGGTGTTACAGAAAGTATAGAAGTTAAAAATGCAGATGTAACAGATGACCTTAAGGTTGTAAATACAGAACTTGTATATGGTGATGACGAGATATTGGTATTTAAGGATTATTATGGCTTATTTGTTTATTCTGTTAAAGAAAATAAGGTAGTTAATTCATTAGATGTAAAATATATTAATTGTGATATGAATCAGGGTGATAATGCTTGCAGTTTCAGAACATATAATAATGGTCAGATAATTGAATTATATACACCGGAGGAATCATACTGCTTTTATTGGAAAGAGAATAAATTATTGAAAGATTATAATACTTCTGGTGAAAAAGAAGATAGTAATGCTAATATTTCATATGACGGATTAAAACTTTACGATGGCACATACGATTGCATTACTGTTGGTGATAACAAATTATGCGTGAAGAATATCGACAATCAGTATGCGGTGAAGAATTTATATTGCGTTACCGTTAATAAAGATGGCGAGATAGTTTCAAAAAATAAAATTTTTGAAAGTAAAGATACAGACGATAATAAAGAAACATTTTCATTCTATGCTGATGTAACTAATGATGGAGTAGAAGATGAGATAAAGGTAAATGCATATGTAGCCCAAGATATAAACAGTGCAAATAAATACGGGGATACTGATACTGTAGAGATTTTCTCGGGAAAAACCAAAGAGAAAATATGGGGCAAAAAGGTATCACCTATCCATATGGAGCAGGATGGATTGTATGTATATAATGATGGCGAAAATGATTATATTGTAGAAATGTGTTTATATATGAGTCAGGGAAATGCAGTTTATAAATATTCTGTATGGAATTTGACAGAAGATGGTAAGACAGCAGAAAAAGATAACGGAGAAGTCAGCTTTAGCGTTAATGATTCAGACAAAAAGTCTGAAGATGCAGATAATATCAGAAAATTTGAGCAAAATGTTAATAAATATCTGGAAAAAGCTTATGTATTAGTAGATACTAATTATAACGAGGTTAATTACAGCACAAGTGATAATAAGAAAGTATTAACTTATGATTCGTCAGAAATAATTAATCAATTAAGTAAGAGAGACTAATTATGAAGCAGGGAATAGAATGTCTTAATTCCTGTATATATAATTGGTTAATAAATGATAACATACACATAAATATGAGTGACATATATTTCCTTGGAAATGGTTTCAATATGCATTATACAGGAAATTATGGCACTCATATGATATATACGGAACAATATGAAGCTAATAAGAGATTTGTAAGAAAATATGCACCTGACAGTATATGGGATAATTATATTGAGGAGGGCATTGATAACATTGATAACAAGAAAGCATTTCTAATCAATATGTTAGAAAAACATCAAAGAATTATTGTCAGATTATCAAGTTCAGCATTGCCATATAATAAGAAATTCTCAAGAGATAAGGCAATATCGCATTATATTACTATAGTTGGTTATGAGAAAAATCATTTTATGATATATGATGCCTGTCCGCCTGTCACAGATAAAGATGTGTATAGTGGTGAAATAGATGATAAAGATTTATTAGATAACTGGAATACATATAACAATGAATATCTGATTCTTAGATATGAAAGAGATGCATTTAAAGAGGACAGAATTAAAGAAGAGGTTATTGCAACCAGAAATAATCAGTTAAAAGATTATCTGAAAAATCCATTGTTATCAAATAAGAAAAGATATAGAGGCTATAGATGTTTTATTTCATTATTAGAGGATATGCAGAGTATATTTAGCAATAATATTGATACTAAAGGTGTTATGGCAGAATGTAACAGACAGCTTAGAATAGACGGCTTTGAACAGTCTAAAAAGTTTATATTTGACAATATTTCAACTTCTGGTTCAGATTTTGAGAATCAGGATTATCAGAACCAGAAATACCAGGAATACCAGGATTATCAGGAAATAGTGAAACGATGGGATAAACTTATAATGAATATGTTCAAGGCAGGAATAAAAGGAAATGTCGATTTGTTTAATCAGGTAATTGAAGAAGCGAATAGACTTACATTAGAAGAAAATAGAATACTTAAAAATATAATTAAGGAATAATGCAAGTGATAAATTAGGAATGGAGGATAGTGTGAAAAATAATGCCGATGCGATTATTTTTCGCACAGCTAAATGTGTCGCAGGCGCCACATTTAGCATCTATCGCAGAGCCAAATCTGACATTTGACTCGCGATTCCTCCGGCACTTTGTGCCTGCGGAAATGAGGATAGTATGACGGAAGAAGAGATATTAAATGTATGCAGAGATAATATAGATTCAGAGAAAGAGATTATATTAACATCAGACACAGAAATTAGTGTAGAAAACGGTTTTGATTCATTGACAATTATGAACATTATAATTGATGTTGAAGATATATGTGATTTTGAATTAGATGAATATATTATAAGAATCAGTGAGGCTAAATACATAAAGGATATGTTAGAGATTATAAATGAAGCCATAAGTAAGAATAATAATGTTAATACTGATATACTAGAGAGCATTAAGAATGATGAAAAGGAATATCTGTATATTAATAAGGTAAACTGCGAATTTCATTCATTTGATGAGATACTTAAGCAGGGAAATATTGTTATGACTGAAAATGGCGGGATATGTCTTAGCGGAATTTCAGCAAAGTTATTTGATTATTTTGATAATGTATTTAAGAAATTTGCAATAATTAACTTGGCAATAGAAGAAAGATATCCGGCCTTACTTTCTAAGGATACTTTGATTAAGACGAAATACCTTAATAATTATCCGGGTAACAGTATGTATGTTGAGGATAGTAATGCGGTATTATCTCCGTCTGCCTGCTTTCATGTCTATGAGAGATATAAAGATACAGTATTTAAAGATAATACAAGTCTGACATTTTTACAGAATGTATTTAGAAATGAAAAGGATAAGAATAATGAATTTGGCCGCTTAAGAGACTATCATGTAAGAGAGATTGTGTTTGTGGGAAGTGAAGAATATGTTGATACTTCAATTAACAGAATGATTAACCAGACGAGCAGATTTATGGTAGAGCTTGGATTAAAGGGCGATATTGAGAGTGCAACAGATTTATTTATTACACCTAATATGAACAGGTATAAACTTATTCAAATGCATAATAAGGCAAAATATGAGTTGAGATTAGAGTATGATAATAATAGAGATATATCGGTTGCATCATTTAACAGACATGGTAAAACATTTTCACATACATTTAATATAGGTGTATCGGGAGTGGAAAATGTTGTGTCGGGCTGTATCGGATATGGAATTGAACGTTTTGTTATGGCATTTTTGAGCCAGTATGGTTGTAATGTAGAGAATATGCCAAAATGTGTAAGGGATTATATAGAGTCATAAGATAAAATTTACATTTACTTATATATTGTGGTATAATCTCATTTATATTGGATTATTACTATTAAAAATATATAAAGTGAGGAAATCAATGAATATAGAGAATATAAAGGAATACACACTTCAGGAGAAAAAAGAATTAAAAGACATAGATTCTATGGGATATGTTTTGAGACACAATAAATCAGGAGCAAGGGTTATATTAATCGAAAATGATGATAATAACAAGACATTTTCAATTGGTTTTAGAACACCGCCTGAAGACAGTACAGGAGTAGCACATATTACAGAACATAGCGTATTATGTGGGTCGGAGAAATTCCCTGTAAAAGATCCATTTATGGAATTAGTAAAGGGTTCACTTAATACATTTCTTAATGCGATGACATACCCTGACAAGACGATATATCCGGTTGCCAGCACTAATGATAAAGATTTTCATAATCTTATGGACATATACTTAGATTCTGTTTTTCACCCAAATGTGTATGATAAAGAGGAGATATTCAGTCAGGAGGGTGTAACATACAGTTTAGAGGATAAAGATGCTGAATTAAAATACAATGGTGTCGTATATAATGAGATGAAAGGTGCATTTTCGTCACCTGATGATGTTATTGACAGAATAATTACAGAGTCACTTTACCCTGATACCTGTTATGGCGTGGAATCAGGTGGAGATCCTGACCATATACCTGAACTGACTTATGAGAAATTTCTAGATTTCCATAGGAAATATTATCACCCATCTAACAGTTATATCTATATTTATGGAGATATGGATATGGAGGAGACTCTTAGATGGCTTGATGAAAGATATCTTAGTGAGTTCGATTATATTGAGGTTGATTCTGAGATAAAATATCAGAAACCATTTTCGAAGATGAGAGAAGTTGTAGAGAATTATTCGATTTCAGAAAGTGAAAGTGAGAGGGATAATACCTATTTATCTTACAATGTTGTAACTGGGGATATACTAGATAAAGAGACTTATCTTGCACTTCAGATATTAGAATATGCAATTGTTTCCATGCCGGGAGCACCTGTTAAACAGGCACTTTTAGAAAAGGGCATAGGTAAAGATATTTCGGGAAGATATAATAATTATATTTTACAGCCATATTTTAATTTCACTGCTAAGAATGCAAATGCCGAAGATAAAGACGAATTTGTGGCAACAATCAGAGAAGAATTAGAGAAGCTTGTTAAGAATGGAATTGATAAAGACTCACTTTTAGCTGCACTTAATTTCTTCGAATTCCAATATAGAGAGAATGATTTTGGCTCATATCCTAAAGGACTTATGTTCAGTTTTCAGGTATTTGACAGCTGGTTATATGATGATTCTGAACCATTCAGACATTTAGAGCAGAATGAACAGTTTGCAAAATTAAGGGAAATGCTTGATACAGACTATTACGAGCAGCTTATTAAGAAATATTTCTTAGATAATACACATTCTTCATTAGTAGTTCTTAGGCCTGAAAAAGGACTTACTACAAGAAAAGATGAAGAACTCAGACAGAAACTTGCTAAAATCAAATCAGAGATGACAGCAGAGGAGATAGATAAATTAGTAGAGAAAACTAAGAATCTTAAGAAATATCAGGAGACACCATCGACTAAGGAGCAGTTAGATACAATACCTGTTCTTAGCAGGGAAGATTTGTCAAAAGAAGTTGAGCCATTCCATAATACTGTAGTTAGTGAAGATGGAGTTACGGTTGTAAGACATAATATATTTACAAATGGAATTGGATATTTAAGCTTATGCTTTGATATAACTGACATTCCTTATGAGATGCTTTCATATCTTGGAGTATTAAAAGGCACATTAGGATATATGGATACTGAGAATTACACATATGCTGAACTTAGCAATGAAATGGGTATTCATACAGGTGGTATCTATCAGGAAATTAATGTGTACAGAAATGCTGCAAATACTGATAAATATAATATTAAATTTGAAGTAAAGGCAAAGGTATTCTTCGAAAAAGTAGAGAAGGCCATTGAACTTATTGAAGAAATTCTGTTTAGAACGAAGTTAGATGATACTAAACGTTTATATGAGATTATCTGTGAGGGAAAATCTAACCTGCAGGGTTCACTTATGCGTTCTTCAGATGCGGCAGCAGTTATAAGAAATCTTTCATATATTTCTAAAATAGGCGCAATTACAGAGAAACTCAAAGGAATATCAAATTATAAATTTATTGAGAATCTTGAAAGTAACTTTGAGACTAATAAAGAAGATTTAGTAAAACAATTAAGAGCTCTTGAGAAATATGTATTCAGAAAAGATAATCTGGTAGTAAGTTATACTGCTAATGATGAGGGTTATGCATATTTTAAGGATAGTTTTGGTAAGCTTGCAGATAAGTTAAGCGAAAATGACAGATCAGCTTTGACATCGATAGATGATATTGTAATAGATAAGAAGAATGAGGGCTTTAAGACTTCTGCACAGGTTCAATATGTTACAAGAACCGGTGATTTCTCTAAAGCAGGATATAAATACAATGGTGCATTACGAGTTCTAAAGACTATATTGAATAGTGAATATTTATGGAAAAATATACGAGAGCAGGGTGGTGCATACGGCTGTAATTGTATGTTTGGTAAATCAGGTGAGTCATATTTTTCTTCATACAGAGATCCTAATCTTAGAAAAACAAATGAAGTATTTGATGGAGTACCTGAATATATCAGAAACTTTACGACAGATGAGAGAAATATGACTAAATATATTATTGGAACAATAAGCAGTATGGACGTTCCGCTTACTGCAATGTCTAAGGGAAGCCGTTCAATGTCTGCATATTTCAATGAGGAAAATATTGAAAATCTTCAAAGAGAAAGATTACAGGTGCTTAATGCCAATGAGGAGACAATCAGAAGTTTTGCTGATCTTGTAGAAGCTGTGCTTAGCTGTAACAGTATATGTGTAGTCGGAAATGAAGCAAATATTGAGAAAGATAAGGACTTATTTAAGACAACAGTTAATCTGTTTGAGTAAATATAGATAAATGGATAATAAAGTTTATAAAAGGAGAAACGAATGACACAGTTTGATAATTTGTTAAACAATGACAAACAGATAAAATCAGGTTTTGTAACCCTGATAGGAAGACCTAATGTGGGAAAATCTACTCTTATGAATAAAATCATAGGACAGAAGATTGCCATAACTTCTAACAAGCCACAGACAACAAGAAACAGAATACAGACTGTATATACAAGTGATGAGGGACAGATTATTTTCTTAGATACACCGGGTATTCATAAAGCAAAGAATAAGTTAGGTGAATATATGGTAAATGTGGCAGAGAGAACTTTGGAAGAGGTTGATGTAATCCTCTGGTTAGTAGAGCCATCGAATTTCATAGGTGCGGGCGAAAGACACATTGTAGAACAGCTTAAGAATGTCAAAACTCCGGTATTTTTAATTATTAACAAGACTGATACAGTTAAGAAAGATGATTTACTTCAATATATAGATACTTACAGAAAGATATATGATTTCGCTGAGATTATTCCGGCATCAGCCTTAAAAGGCGATAATACAGACACAATTATCGAATTGATTTATAAATATTTGCCTTATGGTCCTGCTTATTATGATGAAGATACTGTAACAGACCAGCCGATGAGACAGATTGCAGCAGAGCTTATCAGGGAAAAAGCATTAAAATGCTTAGATGATGAGATTCCACATGGAATAGCAGTTGCAATTGACAGAATGAATTTCAGAAAAGATGGAAGTATAGTAGATATCGATGCGACAATTGTATGTGAAAGAGAATCACATAAAGGAATAATTATCGGTAAAGGCGGTGCAATGCTTAAGAAAATCGGTAGCGCGGCAAGGTATGAAATTGAGAATCTGGTAGAGACAAAGGTAAACTTGAAACTCTGGGTAAAGGTTAAAAAAGAATGGCGTGACAGCGACTTCTTACTTAAGAATTTCGGATATGATAAAAAGGACATTACAAGAAAATGATAGATTCGCTTGTGTTAACAGGTATGGTGATAAAGGCTACAGATGTTGGGGAATTTGACAAAAGGCTTGTTATTCTTACGAAAGAACGTGGCAAAATAGTCGCATTTGCAAGAGGTGCGAGGAGACCTAAGAGTATGTTTGTAGCAGTCACCAGAATATTTGTATTTGGTGAATTTACACTCTACGAGGGTAGAGAAGCCTATACTTTGCAGAAAGCTGACATAGAGAATTATTTTACAGAGATTTCTAATGATATAGAAGCTATGTGTTATGGAAGTTATTTTTTAGAATTTGCCGATTATTTTACGAAAGAGGGAATAAGTGGAACAGAGACACTTAAACTTATATATCAGTCGCTCAGGGCATTACAGAATAACAAGATTCCGAATGAATTAGTAAGATATATATATGAATTGAAAATGTTATGTATAAACGGAGAATATCCGAATATGTTTGAATGTGTAAGCTGTAAGAATGAAGCGGTATCAATGTTTAGTGTTATAAAGGGCGGAATGTTATGCGATAAATGTGCAGGCAAAGCTGGGGATACAGTACACTTAGATACATCAACCATTTATGCAATGCAATATATAATCACGTCAAAGATAGAGAAATTATATACTTTCATTGTGAATGAAGAGGTATTAAACGAGATTGGTTTCATAATGAAAAGGTATGTGAAGAATTATGTGGATAAAGAATTTAATTCATTGGAAATTCTTAATACAATATTGAAATAAATTATTTCATAATGTATAATATTCTAAGTTTTATCATATAGCTAATTGTTTATGAGCGAAAACAATTAGCCGGATGGCAGATGAGAAATCGCTCGGAATGGAGAATAATATGAAAAAGAGAAAGATAATCTTTTGCTGTATGCTTGTAGTTGTATTAGCAAGTGTATGTAGTTGTGCATCTAAGAAGTCAGCAAAGAAATCAGAAGATGAGGCAACAGTTATCATTGATAAGGATAATACGGTTTCGGTAACATATACAGAAGAATTTAAGGAAGACTATTATGACAAAGATGAATTAGAAGCACAGGTTGACAAAGAGATTGAAGAATTTAATGACAATTATGCTGAAGATAAAGCTAATGGAATGTCAAAACAGTCACTTAAATTAAAAGACAAAAAGATTACATTAAAGCTTAAGTTTGCAAGTTATAAAGATTATGAGGCATATAGTGCACATTATGTCAGTATCACTAAGAATGTGAAATTATTTGCGGGTACATATGAAGATGCTGTGGCAGCAGGATATGATTTGACAAACAAAGTTATAGATTTAGATAAGAAGCCTGAGGTTAAATTAGATGATAAATCTGATGAGAAGTCAGAGAAAGATAATGAAGATGCTGAATCTAAGAATACTGAAGAAGTATCTTCTGATGAAACTTCTAATGAAACTGAATCTACAGATGAGACTGTAGAACAGACGGGAGAAGAGACATCTGAAAATTCAGAAGGTGCCTCAACAGAACAGACAGAAGAGTCAGAGAGTACAACTGAAGAGAAAGTAGAAAACTCATATGAATATAAGACAATAGATGAGATTAAGGCAATAGAGAATGTATATGTATTCTATACAAATGAGGGACTTGATGTAAAACTTCCGGGTGAGATTATCGCAGCAGGAGAATATGTTAAAGTAGAGAAGAATACAGTAATTACAGCAGATGGTAAAGATAACTATGTAATCTATAAAGTAAAAAAATAATATTAAATATTTATGTGGCAAATAAATACTTATGTTACAAAATGATTATAAAGAATAAGAAGTCAAAGGTTAATTTTGGCGGATTAATCTTATTAATATAATAAATATGATGAAAATATATACGAGATTGTGATAGGCGCACTTAACACAATCTCGATATTCATTAAAAGGTGTGCGCAGAAAAGAGGATAGAAATGAACAATACTGAAAAAACTATGGACAAGATTGTAGCATTAGCGAAAGCAAGAGGATTTGTATATCCTGGTTCAGAGATTTATGGCGGATTAGCTAATACATGGGATTATGGTAATCTCGGAGTTGAACTCAAGAATAATGTAAAAAAGGCATGGTGGAAGAAGTTTATACAGGAAAATCCTTATAATGTAGGTGTTGACTGCGCTATTTTAATGAATCCACAGACATGGGTTGCTTCAGGACATTTAGGCGGATTTGCAGACCCATTAATGGATTGTAAAGAATGTCATGAAAGATTCAGAGCTGATAAATTAATCGAAGACTGGGCAGCAGATAATAATTTCACAATCGAGGGTTCGGTTGATGCATGGTCTCAGGAACAGATGAAGAACTTCATCGAAGAGAAGAACATTGCCTGCCCATCTTGTGGTAAGCATAATTTCACAGATATAAGACAGTTCAATCTTATGTTCAAAACATTCCAGGGTGTAACAGAAGATGCTAAGAACACAGTTTATTTAAGACCTGAAACAGCACAGGGTATATTCGTAAACTTTAAAAATGTTCAGAGAACATCAAGAAAGAAGATGCCATTTGGTATCGGTCAGATTGGTAAATCATTCAGAAATGAGATTACACCAGGTAACTTTACATTCAGAACAAGAGAATTTGAACAGATGGAACTTGAATTCTTCTGTAAACCGGGAACAGACTTAGAGTGGTTTAAATATTGGAGAGAGTTCTGTATTAACTGGTTAAAAGAATTAGGAATTAAAGACGAAGAGATGAGAGCAAGAGATCATTCACCTGAAGAACTCTGTTTCTATAGTAAAGGAACTACAGATATTGAATTCTTATTCCCATTTGGCTGGGGTGAATTATGGGGAATTGCTGACAGAACAGATTATGACCTTACACAGCACCAGAATACATCAGGTGAGGATATGTCATACTTTGATGATGAATCTAAAGAGAAATATATTCCATATGTTATTGAACCATCACTTGGTGCAGACAGAGTAACACTTGCATTCTTATGTGCCGCATATGACGAAGAGAATATCGGAACAGAAGATAAACCTGATATGAGAACTGTACTTCATTTCCATCCTGCAATTGCACCTGTTAAGATTGGTGTATTACCACTTTCTAAGAAGCTTAATGAGGGCGCAGAGAAAATCTATGCTGAATTATCTAAATATTATAACTGTGAATTTGATGACAGAGGTAATATCGGTAAGAGATACAGAAGACAGGACGAAATCGGTACACCATTCTGCGTAACATATGATTTTGAGTCTGAAACAGATGGTTGTGTAACTGTACGTGACAGAGATACAATGGAACAGGACAGAATTAAGATAGAAGATTTGAAATCATACTTTGAGAAGAAAATGGAATTTTAATCCGAAAACTCTGATTATCAGTAGTAAATTCAGTTAATTGATTTACGGTTTATTGCTATAACGGATTGACATTGGTTTTTGAATCTGTTAAAATTGATGAAATTTAAAGAAAGTGAGGACAATAGAAAAATGGGACAGATTGTTGGCGAAGGAATAACATTTGATGATGTGCTTTTAGTACCTGCGTATTCAGAAGTTACACCTAATATGGTTGATTTATCAACATATCTTACGAAGAAGATTAAACTTAACATTCCTATGATGAGTGCAGGAATGGATACAGTTACTGAGTACAGAATGGCAATTGCCATGGCCAGACAGGGTGGTATTGGAATTATTCATAAGAATATGTCGATAGAGGCGCAGGCTGATGAAGTAGATAAGGTTAAACGTTCGGAGAATGGAGTAATTACAGATCCATTTTATTTATCACCTGAACATACATTAGAAGATGCTAACAACCTGATGGCTAAGTTTAGAATATCAGGCGTTCCTATAGTTACAGAAGATAAGAAATTAGTTGGTATCATTACTAATCGTGATTTGAAATTCGAAACAGACTTCAGTAAGAAGATTAAAGAATCAATGACAAGCGAAGGTCTTGTTACTGCTAAAGAAGGAATTACACTTTCAGAAGCTAAGGAGATGCTTGCTAAAGCAAGAAAAGAAAAGCTTCCAATAGTTGATGATAACTATGTATTAAAAGGTCTTATAACAATTAAGGATATAGAGAAACAGATTAAATATCCATCATCAGCAAAGGATTCACAGGGAAGACTTCTTTGTGGTGCAGCAGTTGGTATTACTGCAAATGTTATGGACAGAGTTGCAGCATTAGTAGAAGCTAAGGTTGACGTAATTGTTATCGATTCTGCACATGGACATTCTAAGAATATTATTGAAACAGTTAAGAAGATTAAAGCAGCTTATCCGGATTTACAGGTAATTGCAGGTAATATCGCAACAGGTGCAGCAGCAAAGGCTCTTATTGAAGCTGGTGTTGATGCAGTTAAAGTTGGTATCGGACCTGGTTCTATCTGTACAACACGTGTTGTAGCAGGTATTGGTGTACCACAGATAACAGCAATTATGGATTGCTATGAGGTTGCTAAAGAATATGGTATTCCGGTTATCGCAGATGGTGGTATCAAGTTCTCAGGTGATATGACTAAGGCAATTGCAGCAGGTGCTAACGTATGTATGATGGGTAGCATATTCGCAGGTTGTGATGAGAGTCCTGGAACATTCGAATTATTCCAGGGTAGAAAATACAAAGTATACAGAGGAATGGGTTCTATCGCAGCAATGGAGAACGGAAGTAAAGACAGATACTTCCAGACAGATGCTAAGAAGCTTGTTCCAGAGGGCGTTGAAGGTCGTGTTGCATACAAAGGAACAGTTGAAGATACAGTATTCCAGTTAGTTGGTGGTATCCGTTCAGGTATGGGATACTGCGGAGCACCTACAATTGAAGCACTTAAAGAAAACGGTAAATTCGTTAAGATTTCGGCAGCTTCTCTTAAAGAAAGTCATCCTCACGATATTCATATTACAAAAGAAGCACCTAACTACAGTATAGATGCATAAAATGCAATATAATAAATATTGGATATATTATAAATAATAATAGAAATTACTATAAAAAAGTGTTAGAATATACTTAAATTCTAGCACTTTTTTTCGTTTAGTGGAGGAAGGAGATAATATGGTAAAAAAATACAAATATGGAAATCCTATTGAAACAGAGGCAGTAATAGCTGATATATCCGAGGAAAATGGTGTTATTGAAAAGGTTAAGTTCGAAAATAATTGTTTCGTATACAATATGAATGATAAGACAAAGGTGTATGGTCTCGGAGAGGCTAACAGGGGCATTAATAAAAGAGGTTATAAGTATGTAAGTTATTGTACAGACGACCCTTCACATACAGAGGATAAGGAATCTCTATATGGAGCACATAATTTCATTATTATAGATGGAGAAGAGAAGTTAGGAATCTTCTTTGATAATCCCGGAAGAGTGACATTTGATATCGGATATACTAAGAAGAATGAGATCAGGGTTACGCCGGAGAATATCGATATGTATGTATATGTTATCAGTGCGGATAACAAGAACGATATAGTACGTGAATTCAGAAAAATAATAGGTAAGAGTTACGTTGCGCCAAAGTGGGCATTCGGCTTTGGACAGAGCAGATGGAGTTATGAGAATAAAGACAGGGTAGATGCGGTTGTTAAAGGCTATGAAGATAATGATATGCTTATAAGCTCAATATATATGGATATTGACTATATGGTGGATTACAAAGATTTTACCGTAAATGAAGAGAGATTTCCAAATTTTAAAGAATATGTAAGGTCACTTAGAGATAAGGGAATCAGACTTGTACCTATAATTGATGCAGGCGTGAAAATAGAGGACGGTTATGATGTATATGAAGAGGGCGTTAAAAACAATTATTTTGTCAAAGATAAAGAAGGTAAGGATTATGTAACAGCGGTATGGCCGGGATTAACACATTTTCCTGATTTTCTTAATGCAGATGTAAGAAAATGGTTTGGAGATAAGTATAAGATTCTTACTGATATGGGAATAGAAGGATTCTGGAATGATATGAACGAGCCGGCAATCTTCTATTCACAGAATAAAGTAGATGAGATAAGAGAAGAGATTGAGAAATTAACTTCTGAAAATGATGATAAGTTACTTGACTTAAGATGGAAATTCAGTGAATTAGCTAATAATATCGATGATTATAAATCAATGTATCATAATATTAATGGTGTTAAGGTGAATCACAATAAGGTTCATAATTTATACGGATATAATATGTCGAGGGCAGCAGGAGAAGCATTTAAGAGAATCGATAAAGATAAAGAATACTTAATGTTTTCAAGGGCATCTTACATAGGAATGCACAGATATGCAGGAATATGGTTAGGTGATAACTGTTCATGGTGGTCACATATCCTCTTGAATCTTAAGATGCTTCCAAGTCTCAATATGTGTGGTTTCTTATATATTGGCGCTGATATTGGTGGCTTTGGCTGTAATGCCACAGAGGACTTAGTGATGAGATGGCTCGCATTAGGTGTATTTACACCACTTATGAGAAATCATTCAGCAATGGGTACAAGAAATCAGGAATGTTATAACTTTGAAGACACTGAGGCATTTAAGAATATAATCGATGTAAGATACAGATTATTGCCATTTATATATGATGAATATAAGAAAGCTATAGAGAATGATGATTTGATGTTTAAACCATTATCTTTCGTATATGAAGATGATGAAATGGCAGGTGAAATAGAGGACCAGTTAATCCTTGGTGACATAATGATTGCACCTGTGTATACACAGAATACTTCAGGAAGATATGTATATTTGCCTGAAGATATGACATTTGTAAAATTTATGAAGGATGGTAAGATTTATAAAGAGCCATTAAAAGCAGGAATACATTATGTAAAAGTTGCAGTTAATGAAGTGCCGTTATTCATAAGAAATGGAAGAAATATAAAGGTAGTAAAAGAGTCAGTCATAAAAGATAAGAGTCTTAGAAAATCTATAATGGACTGCTCAGTTGAATATAGCGAAGAGGATTTTGAAATTATATGATAATTATAATTATACGATAATTATAAATTATATAATGCAAGGGTTGTGGGTGTGCCAAACACGAAATAATCCGTTGTAAATTTTATTAATCTGATAACATTTATAGAGTTTGAAATGGAATGGAGTTAATTATGTCTAATGAGATGACTAAAAATGATATTAAGAAGATAGAAGAAGAGATAGAACATAGAAAACTTGTCGTAAGAAAAGAGTGTATAGAGGCTGTTAAAGAAGCCAGAGCACAGGGAGATTTGAGTGAGAACTTCGAGTATTACGCAGCTAAAAGAGATAAGAATCGAAATGAGAGCCGAATAAGATATTTAGAGAGACTTATTAAGACGGCAACCATAATCGAAGATGACACACAAGATGACGAAATAGGTCTATATAGTGTCGTTGACTTATATATGGAGGAAGATGACGAGACAATGACTGTTAAGGTTGTCACATCGATAAGAGGCGATTCGATGAAAGGCTTTATAAGTATCGATTCGCCACTTGGTAAAGCTATAAAGGGACACAAACTCGGCGACAGAATCTACATTAAAGTATCAGATGATTATGGATACTATGTTGTTGTAAAGAGAATTGAACAGACTACGGACGATGGAACAGATGATATCAGAAGTTACTAATCAAGTGTGAAATGGAGGAATATATGAGGTCGGAATTCAAGGAACATATCAGAAATATAATAGGTAAACTTGTAGAACAGGATGATTCAGGACGTAATGATAAAGTATGTTTTTTTAAGCATTACAGTTCATTTAATATTGATGAAGAAGATATAATTAACATTATGACATCATTAAATTTAGAATGTGATATGTTATATTATCAGTTTGAAGAGAAGAAGATACAGGGGGCATTCTGTCCATTTTTGAATTTTATAGGAGAGTTGTACCAGAAATATTATAAAGATATGGACTGTGAAGAATTCGTTAAAAAGGCATCTGTATATCCGGTAATACAGGATATGTTCATTTCATACATAATGAATGGATATTGTGAAAGAAATGAAGATATAATTCCGAGAGAGGTTCCTTTTGAAAGAGAGAAGATTATAGAGTCGGTTATTAACATTTTCAAATATATAACAAATGAACATAAGGTCGTTATAGTATTAGACAGATTGCAAAGAGCACATGAATCAACCATAGAATTATTATATGGAATGATGAAGAATGAAGAATTATCTGATATGGTTATTATTGCATCATACAATGAGGCAGAAGATTTATATTCATATACAAAAGATAGCTGGTATCTCTTGTCAAGATATATTAAGGACAGGGAGATGTCTGTGGATTATGATGATGACAATAAGGATGCCATAGCCGATGATGTGTTTATTCCGGTAAATACCCAGATAGATGTGTATTTGAAGAATATTAAAGATTTATTCCTATGTCTGCAGCTTGAACAGGCTAAATATTATTTAGATATTATATATAAAGCGATTGAAAATGGTAATTTAGAAGTAGAAGATGCACAGAAGATAGATATATTAGCAATATATTCATTTGTTACCGTATATAATAGTGAAGAAAAAATAGCTTATCTATATTGTAAGAAGATGTCTAACATTGAATATTTGTGGCATGATACAGAAAGGCTCATCGAATATCATTACATTTCAGCACTTATTAATCTGCAAAGTGGACAGAAGAATTTAGCAATTGCATCTATAGAAGATGGAATGAAGTTAGCTTCTGATGCAAATAGTAATAAATATATTGTTAAATATGAGATGTTAAAAATACTTATAAATATTGATAAATTCCCTGAGGTATTATTATGGAATCCAAAGGCTGGAATATCAGAGCATCTTATAGATGTAGCAAGAGATAATAATCAGTTATTACATTTAGCATATGCATATATTTTCGGTTTCAATATTTCTGATAAGCTTAAATTAGTCGGGGATAAATTAGCAGGTACTGAATTAGAAGAATGTTTTAAGGGAATAGAATTAGCCAAAGAACTTGAGAATACACAGATACAGATAAGAGCATGGCAGATGAATGCAGTACAGGCATCAAGTGAGGGCAAGTTAGATGAGACAATATTCTGCTATAACCAGTGTCTTAAGATAATGGAGGGACATAACAGTAAGCACGAAGAAGCCCAGATTTATAATGGAATAGGGTATATCTGTCTGATTAATGAAAAATATAATCTGGCATATGATTATTTCATTAAAGCTATAAATATCGGACTTACAGTTGATACACCTAAGTATATTCTTGATGCGGTATATAATCTTGGAATAACAAGTATTATTGTCGGAGATTATGCATCAGCAGTAAAGAATGTGAATCTCACAATGAAGATGATGGAATCTCTAAATCTTCCAAGATTAAATGTATGTAATAAGACTAAGTTATATGGTCTTGCAATTTTCGCTTATATAAAGCTTAATCAGGTATATAATGCAAAATTATATTACGATATTATGAAAACAGCCTTAAAACATATCTTAGATACGGATAATCCTGATTATAATATGTGGGAAGATGATATGTATCTCTACTATACGGTTACAGCGATGTTAGCTGATAAAGATGGTGATTATAAGAAAGCTAATGAGTATTATGAAAAGGTACAGAATTTCTGGCATAGTATACATGTGAAGCAGAATTACATATTGCCTAAGGTAGTTGAGGAAGAGGCAATATTCTATAAGAAAACCGGTAATGAAGATGCACGTAAGAAAGTACTAACAGATACAATTAAGTTCTGTAAGAAGAATCTGCTTATCCATAATGCTGAAATTCTTCAGGCAATATTAGATGAGAAAAATGATTCAAACAAGCCTGAAGATACCTATGAAATCTCTGACGAACTTATAGAAGAGATTAATAAGATGATAAGAAGATGCTCAATGAAAAAAGAAATTGAGAAAAAGAACAAGATGCTTGGTTTCTTTGAGAACTGGGTAGATTCATTGAACGACGAATTTGAGACAGCAGATGATATGATTAACAGTTCTATGCTTATGATTAAGAACAGATTTGACATAGACAGTGTTATGTATATAAGTATCAGAAATGGTATACCTACAGTTAAATATAGCGATAATGACATCGAACTAAAGAAATACCAGTTAAAATATATCTGTGATTATTTTAGTGAAAATGGCAGAAGAATAGTATTATCAAGATTTAAGAAATCATATCAGTATCACGAAGAGTTAGTGTCTGCATTTAACAGAGATGATATAGCTGCAATGATAGCGATTCCATTTATTAATAAAGAGGAATTGACTGAGATATTTGTGGCATTCAGATTCAGAAAGATGAATTACACTAAAGATTTATTTATGTTTGAAGAGAGCGATGCAGATTTATTAAGAACAGCAATTAAGGAATTAATAGAATCATTAGCTAAAGAAAATATTAAGAAAGAACTAGAGAAGCGTTCAGTAACTGATACACTTACCGGACTATATAACAGACAGGGAATGAAAGAGTGTATAAATAAGGTTACAAAAGGATTTGTATCTGAAAAGGAAAGACATAAATTCACGATTCTGTATATGGATCTAGATAATTTTAAATATTGTAACGACCATTTCGGACATGAAGCAGGAGATGCTGTGTTAGTGGCATTTTCAAGAATGTTAGAGGGAATTGTGGAAAGCAGTGGCTATATTATAAGATATGGTGGAGATGAATTTGTGATTATAATTCCTGATAAAGATACAGAATATGGAGTGGAGATTGCAGAGAAGATATTTGCAAATATCCGTCATAATAAAGGTTTTAAAAAGGTAATAGAAGAACTTAAGAATATGGAAGTAAACATAAGTGAGAAGAACAGAGTAACCTGTTCAATAGGAATATCTTCAGGTAATGCCTCAGGATATTCAGGGATTGCCAAGATTCTTAAGCACGCAGATGAAGCACTATATTATGTGAAGAATAATACAAAGCACGATTACAAGGTGTGGAATTAGAATAAAGTCAGGAGGAAAAGTGAGATGAGTGATGAACAATACATCAGTGAGTTAAGCAGTTTTATCAATAATTCTGTCACTCCATTTCATACAGTTAATACCGTAAGAGAATATCTATCTGCTAATAATTACGAAGAGTTAAAGGCAGATGAACCATTTAAGATAGAAGCCGGCAGAAGATATTATATAAATATCTATGACTCTACATTAATTGCATTCAATATTGGTGCAGACATTAGGGACTCAAAAGGAAAAGTTAATCTAAGATGCTCGGCTTCACATACTGATTCGCCTTGTTTTAAGGTGAAACCAGAATATATGATTAAAGAAGCTTTAAGAAAAGATGAGGGCTATATTAAGCTTAATACAGAAGTCTATGGTGGTCCGATTCTTAATACATGGTTAGACAGACCACTTTCAATCGCAGGAAAAGTTGTGATAAAAGGTAAAGAGTGGTATGATAGTGAAACACGTTTCGTTGATGTTAAGAAGCCTGTACTGACCATACCTAATCTGGCAATTCATATGAATAGAGAAGTTAATAAAGGTGTGGAGCTTAACAGACAGAAAGATATGCTGCCGGTAATAGGGTTGTTTAATGAGGATGAGAATTATGAGGATATAGTTCAAAAGCTTATAGTAGAAGAACTTAAGAAGCAGGGAAGAAATATTGATAAAGAGGATATATCTGATTATGAGTTATTCATATATCAGGCTGAAAAAGGCAGTACAATAGGTGTGTATGATGAAATGTATAGCTCGCCAAGACTTGATAATCTTACTTCCGTATTTGCACAGATGAGGGCAATTGTTAACTGTGACAGACAGGACGGAATTAATATGGCAATATTCTATGATAATGAAGAGATAGGCAGTGCGACAAAGCAGGGTGCTGCATCACAGATAATTATGCTTATATTAGAGAAAATGTATGTGGCACTTGGATATAACAGAGATGATATGATTAATGATATACTTAGTGGAATGATGGTGTCAATTGATGTTGCGCACGCAACACACCCTAATTCACCTGAGAAATCAGACAGAACTAATAAGGTAAGTCTTAATGGCGGTATCGTAATTAAGGAATCGGCAAGCCAGAGTTATGCTAATGATGCACAGGGAATATCGGCAGTTAAAAGCATTTGTGAGAAATTTGGCTGTAAATACCAGACATTTGTCAACCGTTCGGATATGCCTGGTGGCAGAACTTTGGGTTCGATAAGTTCCACAGTATTGCCTATGAGAACCATAGATATAGGTATTCCATTACTTGCGATGCATTCGTCAAGAGAGCTTATGGGCAAAAATGATGAAAAAAATTTAGAAAAGTTTTTGACAGGTTTTTATTCATAGAGTATAGTTACAATAGTGAATTTTATGTGAAAGGATAAACAGCATTATGGAAAATGAAAATACATCAAAGAATTTTATTGAAATGATTATCGATAAAGATTTAAGTGAGGGACATTGTGATGAGGTTCATACAAGATTTCCTCCTGAACCAAACGGATATCTTCATATAGGACATGCAAAGGCTATTTTACTTAACTATGGACTTGCCAAGAAATATAATGGTAAGTTTAACATGCGTTTTGATGATACTAACCCAACAAAAGAGAAAGAGGAATTCGTTGAGTCAATTAAAGCTGATATTAAATGGTTAGGTGCAGACTGGGAAGACAGACTTTTCTTTGCATCAGATTATTTTGAACAGATGTATGAGGCAGCAGTCAAGCTTATTAAGAAAGGTAAAGCATATGTATGTGATTTATCTCCTGAAGAGATAAGAGAATACAGAGGAACATTAACAGAGCCAGGTAAGAACAGCCCATACAGAGACAGAAGCGTAGAAGAGAATTTAGAGTTATTTGAAAATATGAAAAATGGCGTATATGCTGATGGAGAGAAAGTTCTCAGAGCTAAAATCGATATGGCATCGCCTAATATTAATATGAGAGATCCTATCATATATCGTGTTGCACATATGACTCACCATAGAACAGGTGATAAATGGTGCATTTATCCAATGTATGATTTTGCACATCCAATCGAAGATGCAATAGAGGGTATCACACATTCTATATGTACATTGGAATTCGAAGACCACAGACCATTATATGACTGGGTTGTAAGAGAATTAGAATATGAGAAACCACCTAAACAGATAGAATTTTCGAAGTTATATCTTACAAATGTAGTTACGGGTAAGAGATATATTAAGAAGTTAGTTGAGGACGGAATAGTTGACGGCTGGGATGATCCAAGACTTGTATCAATAGCAGCACTTAGAAGAAGAGGTTTTACACCTGAATCTATAAAGATGTTTGTTGATTTAGTTGGTGTATCAAAGAGCCAGAGTTCAGTTGATTATGCAATGCTTGAATATTGTATAAGAGAAGACTTGAAGATGAAGAAGCCAAGAGTAATGGCTGTTTTAGATCCTATTAAGCTTGTAATAGATAACTATCCTGAGGGACAGGTTGAATATTTTGACGTTATAAATAATCCTGAAAATGAAGAGATGGGAACACGTAAAGTGCCATTTAGCAGAGAGTTATATATTGACAGAGAGGACTTTATGGAAGAGCCACCTAAGAAATATTTCAGGTTATTCCCAGGCAATGAAGTAAGACTTATGAATGCATATTTTGTTAAATGTGAGAGCTTCATTAAAGATGAGAATGGTAAAGTAACAGAGATTCACTGCACATATGATCCAGAGACAAGAAGTGGAAGCGGCTTCACAGGAAGAAAAGTTAAGGGAACAATTCACTGGGTAAGTGCAGCACACGCTGTTAATGCGGAAGTCAGATTATATGAGAATATTATTGACGAAGAAAAAGGTAAACTCAATGAGGACGGAACACTTAATCTTAATCCTAATTCATTAACTGTTCTTAAGAATTGTTATATAGAAGAAAGTATTAAGAGTGCTAAGAAAGAGGACAGCTTCCAGTTCGTAAGACAGGGATATTTCTGCGTAGATTATAAAGATACAACAGATGATAAACTTGTATTTAACAGAATAGTTTCATTAAAGAGTTCATTTAAGCTTCCTACTCAGTAAGAAATATTCTAGTAATAAACAGAAGGTATTGTAGATATAACTATTCAGAATAGTTACAAATAAATTTTCCACTCGTAATTTGCAGGGCATAAAGTTATGCCCTGTAAATTAGAGTCTGGAAATCAAAATGAATATACAGAGGTAAAAGCGGGTAGACGCAGAAACGAGGTTGCAATGAGTAGTTTATTTTCAGGTCTGGAGAAATTTGGACTGACAGGTATGAAAGATACGGAAATATATGAGAAAGAAGAAGAGAAAACCGTAGAAAAAAGTGTAGAACCTAAGGCTCCACATTTTCCGGAAGAAAGTGAAATGATATTTGATAAGACGTACAGATGTCCGGTATGTGACAGACAGTTTAAGAGTAAAGCTGTGATGTCAGGTAAGGCTAAGTTAGTATCTATAGATACAGATCTACGTCCAAAGTATCAGGGGATTGATTGCATAAAATATGATGTGGTTGTGTGTGATAAATGTGGATATAGTGCATTGACCAGATTCTTTAATGGTGTAACAAGTCAGCAGAGGAAAGCTGTTCAGGAAAATATATCAGCTAATTTTAAAGCTATAGAATATGAAGATGAAAACATCTATTCGTATGACGAAGCAATTTTAAGATATCAATTAGCGCTTGCTAATGCAGTAATTAAAAAGGGCAAGATAAGTGAAAGAGCTTATACTTGTCTTAAGATAGCATGGTTATACAGAGGAAAAGCTGAGAACCTTGATATGTCAGAAGTTGATTATGATACTAAGTTAGCTGAACTAAGAGACTTAGAGAAAGAATTTATCACAAGCGCATATGAGGGATTTGTTACGGCTATGAGTAAGGAGATGTTTCCTATATGTGGAATGGATGAATATACATACACATATGTTACGGCAGATTTAGCAAGAAGATGTAAAGATTATGAGACATCAGCTAAATTATTGTCGCAGATAATTACGGCCAGAGGTGCATCAGCTAAAGTTAAGGAAAGAGCAAGAGAAGTAAGAGACTTAATTAAGCAGGAATTAAAGAGATAGAATTAAAAGAATACAATTAAAGATATAGAATTAAATTATATAAAATTCTATATAAATGAATTTATAAAACCAAAGTGGCAGATTATATCAGTAAAATCATAGAATTTTTTATGACGGAGATTACTATGTATGAATTAACTATAGATTTAAACAGTAAGTCACCTTTGTATGAACAGATTTATGAATTTATTAAAGAAGAGATAAAGAGCAGAAGAATTGAGTGTAAGACCAAATTACCATCTACCAGAGCGCTTGCAGAACATTTACAGGTAAGCAGAAGTACGGTCGATATGGCTTACACTCAACTTATATCCGAGGGCTATATAGAATCAGTACCATACAAGGGATATTATGTGTCAGAAGTATCGTTGTTATATAATTTCAGGGGTACAGATGAAAAGATTGATATTAAAGATGAAGAAGAGGACAAGAAAGATGTAATTGATTTCTCACCATGGGGAATTGATTTAGAGAATTTTCCATTTAATACGTGGAGAAAAATATCTAAGAATCTGCTTAGTTCTAATAATAAAGAGTTATTTGTGGCAGGTAATTCAAGAGGAGAATTTGAACTTAGAAAGACACTTGCCTCATATCTGTATGAAGCAAGAGGTGTACATTGTAGTCCTGACAGGATAATATTAGGTGCCGGAAATGAGTATCTGTTAATGCTGCTTAACCAGCTTATGGATATAAAGCCTGTCATCGCAATGGAGAATCCGACATATCTACAGGCATATAGTGTATTTAAGAAGAATGGTAACCAGATAATTCCAATAACAATGGATAAAAATGGTATGATGGTTAAGGAACTTCGAAAATCAAATGCCAATATTGCGTATGTTATGCCGTCACATCAATTTCCGATGGGAACAGTTATGCCGATAAAGAGACGTATCGAGTTGTTAGAATGGACTAACGAAGCAGATGACAGATATATAATAGAAGATGATTATGACAGTGAATTCAGATATAAAGGTAAACCGATACCCGCACTTCAGGGTGTAGATGGTTCAGATAGAGTAATATATATGGGTACATTTTCGAAGTCAATTGCACCATCCATAAGAATGAGTTATATGATATTGCCTGATAAGTTGTTAGATGATTTTAACAGGAATATGTCATTTTATTCACAGACAGTATCAAAAATGGACCAGCTTATTATAAATGAGTTTATCAAAGGCGGATATTTTGAAAGACATCTTAATAAAATGCGTTCAGTATATAAATCAAAACACGATTTATTAATATCATTATTTAAGGAGAATAAAGATATAATAAAGATTTCCGGAGAAAATTCAGGACTTCATATCCTTATTAATGTAAATAACTCAATGAGCGAAGAAAAACTTATCACAAGAGCTAAGAATGAGGGAATATGTGTTCATGGATTATCAGAATATTATATTGAGAAACCACATTTCTATAAAGGAACGATAATTTTAGGCTTTGCAAATCTGAGCGAAGATGAGATAATAAAAGGTGTGAAGAAATTAAAGAAAGCATGGCTGATTAAGTAAATTTGTATATATAAATATCTGATTTAGAATTATAATTTTATAAAATTTAAGAAGAACAAAATATAAGGAGAAGCAAAGTATGAAAGAACAGTTGTATACAATTCCGGTAAATGATGCATTTGCAAAGGATTGTGAATGTCCGATATGTGAAATGTATAAGGAACTTGAGAAAAATGCAGTGGAATTCACTATGGGACCAAGTTATATGGAGGACGATATCAGAGAGGTTACTGATAAAATCGGTTTCTGTACTGAACATGTTAAGAAGCTGCTTAAAATGGAGAACAAGTTAGGAATTTCACTTATACTACATTCTCATATGGTAAAGACGAATAAAGATATAGAAAAGTTGTCGCAAGGTGGTAAGGCAAGCACATTATTTAAGAAAAAAGATATTTCACCTTTAACAGATTATCTCAATAATCTTAATAATTCCTGCTATGTATGTAATAAGATTGAAGAAACTTTTAGAAGATATATAAGAACAGTACATTACCTCTGGGATAAAGATGACAGTTTCAAAAGAAAATATGAGGGTTCAAAAGGATTTTGTACTAAACATTATGAGGCACTTTTAGTTCAGGCAAAAGATAATCTTAGTGGAGCATCTTTAGATGGTTTTATAGATGCAACTAACAGAGTATATCTAGAGAATATGAAGAGAGTGACAGATGATTTAGAATGGTTCATAGATAAGTTTGATTACCGACATAAAGACGAGCCATGGAAGAACTCTAAAGATGCACTTCCAAGAGCCATAACTAAAACAGTTACAGATGAGGGAAATATGTAGTAAAAACACCTTTCCATTATAATAAGGTTTTAAAGCCTTATTATAGGGAAAGGTGTTTATGATTCTGGACAGGATTATTCTTCTGTATCAGCCTTAGCAGCAGCTTCGGCTTTAACACTGTCATCTTTAGCTTCATCAGTTATAACAGTTTCTTCAGCGTTTGTATCTTCATCATCTTCTGAATCAGTATCATCATCAGCCTTAAAACCTGTAGTATCAATTGTTACATCGACATTAACTTTGTAATCAGAAGCAGCATCTTCTTTAGAATTATCTCTTGGAATAGAAACATATTCTCTGTCAGATGATTTTACCTCGTCCTCGTCTGTGTCAAAATCATCATCTTCTGTGTCATCATCGAAATCTTCATCTTCATCGTCAAAGTCAAGACTATCATCATCAAAATCATCTGATGAAGCCTTATATTTGTTATAAAGAGCAACTCCTCCTGCAGCGATAGCACCTGCAACAGCAGTAAATATCAGAGCTTTACCGAATTTTTTAGCCATATGTTCAATACTCCTTTCAAAAATTTATTATAATTGAGGCAGTTACTAAACTCATAATTACAAAATATGTATATAATTATGACTTTGTAAGCACCAATATTGATGTATATATTGTAATACGTTTACGGCAAAAAATAAAGGCTTAATAATAAAAATTTCAGAAATTTTATATTAAGTTTTAGGTTACTTCTTGTTAAAAAATTTTTAAGATGATATTTTATTATATGACGAATGAATCTTATTCAGAATGGAGAAATAGTAATGACAAAAGACAGAAAAATAGTATTTTTCGATATCGATGGTACGATATATATGTATAATAAAGGAATTCCTAAGGATACAATCCAGGCAATAAAGCAATTAAGGGAGAATGGGCATATTGCAGTGATATGTACGGGACGAACTAAATCGATAGTATTTTCGGAGATATTGAACATCGGGTTTGATGGAATTATAGCAGGTGCAGGCACTTATGCAGAGTATAACGGTGAAGAAATATATCGTTATGTGCTTGATAAAGAGTTAGTCAATGAGACCGTAAATGAAATGAAGAGACACAATATAATGGCAATTGCCGAGGGGATTGAAAGTGTATGCTTTGACCTTGACAGAATGCCTGAGAAATATAAACCAATATATGACATATATATTGAGACGCCGGGAAATCATATCGGCAAAATTGAGGATATTGATGAAATTTCAGCATCAAAGTTAAGTGGCGCAGCCGTTAATGTAAATGATATGAGAGAATTTAAAAAGAAGTATGCAGATAGATTTACCCTTGTAAGTCATGACGATGATTATGTGGAAATGATTCCTAAGGGATATTCGAAAGCATACGGAATTGAGAAAATGATTAAATATTTAGACATTCCATGGGAGAATACTTATGCATTTGGTGACAGTATGAATGACTATGAGATGCTTAAATATGTTAATTATGGTGTGGCTATGGGAAATGCTTCGGAAGAATTTAAAAAGGAAATGAAGTATACAACTGAGGATTACGATAAAGGCGGCATAAAAAATGCATTAGAAAGGTTTGGATTAATCTAACGAGGTACAATTTTAATGAGAATAATAACTAAGGACAGGAATATAATATTAGAGGACGTCAGAGATTTCAATGTTTCACAGACATTGGAGTGTGGGCAGTGTTTTCACTTTGATAAAATTGCAGAAGATGAATATGGAGTGGTAAATGGCAGAAATCTTCTTCATATAAAGCAGGAGAAAGACTGCATTACCTGTTTTGACATTGATGAAAGTACATTTGTGAAGAACTGGGTAAGATATTTTGACCTTGAAAGAGATTATGGAAGTATAAAAGAACATCTGATTAGTGCTGATAACAGACTAAAGGAAGCCATTGATGTGAATTATGGCGTAAGAATACTTAACCAGGAATTCATAGAAACACTGATGTCGTTTATAATTTCACAGAATAAGCAGATTCCGCATATAAAGAAGATAGTTAAGGATATTTCTGAAAAATACGGTGAATATCTTGGAAGCATAGATGATAAGAAGTTCTATTCATTTCCGGATAAAACAGCATTGGAACATATCAGTGAGGACGACTACAGGGAATGTAAAACAGGTTTCAGGGCAGCATATTTGAAATCAGCAGCAGACAGAATTAGTAGTGATGAAAACTTTACAGAGGAAATACTTAGTAAAATGTCATATGAAGATGCTAAAAATGAGTTAATCAAGATAAAAGGCGTAGGCGAAAAGGTTGCAAACTGTGTCCTTTTATTCTCGCTAGGCTTTAGAAATGCATTTCCGGTTGACGTGTGGATTAAGCGAATAATGGAATTTATGTATTTTCAGAAAGAGACACCGAATAATGAGATAATGAGCTTTGCAAAAGAGAAGTTCGGTGAATATGGTGGATATGCACAACAATATCTGTTCTATTATGCCAGAGAAAACGGACTTGGAAAATGAGTGCAAAGTAATATGAGTTGGTTGTTAAAAGTTCCTTAGGAACTAATGATTATTGCTTAGTAATTAAAAATCTTTTAAAGATGAATCACTAAAATATATTCAAAAAAATGAAAAAATAAGAAAATTAAAGGAAATAAGAGAAAATAAGAGAAATACGATAAAATAAAAGAAAATAGAAAAACTGTTAAACTTGCAGAATAGAGGTCTTAGACTTAATATAATAGGCAGAAATTAGCACTCAAGTATAAAGAGTGCTAATAACCACTAAGAAAATAAAAACATAATGATATAGTAGCAGAATGGAGGAATTATAATGAAGTTAGTACCATTAAATGACAGAGTTGTATTAAAACAGTTAGTAGCTGAAGAAACTACAAAATCAGGTATCGTATTACCTGGTCAGGCAAAAGAAAAGCCACAGCAGGCAGAGGTTGTAGCTGTAGGACCTGGCGGAATGGTTGATGGTAAAGAAGTTAAAATGGAAGTTAAAGTTGGAGATAAAGTTATTTACTCTAAATATTCAGGAACAGAAGTTAAACTTGATGAAGAAGAATATATAATTGTTAGACAGAATGATATTCTTGCAATAGTAGAATAATAGGAGGAATCAGATTATGGCAAAGGAAATTAAATACGGAGCAGAAGCTCGTAAAGCATTAGAAGCAGGTGTTAACCAGTTAGCAGATACAGTAAAAGTTACACTTGGACCAAAAGGAAGAAACGTTGTACTTGATAAATCATTTGGCGCACCATTAATCACAAACGATGGTGTTACAATTGCAAAAGAAATTGAACTTGAAGATTCATTTGAGAATATGGGTGCTCAGTTAGTTAAAGAAGTTGCTACAAAGACTAATGATGTAGCAGGTGATGGTACTACAACAGCTACAGTTCTTGCACAGGCAATGATTAACGAAGGTATGAAGAACCTTGCAGCAGGTGCTAATCCAATTATCTTAAGAAAAGGTATGAAGAAAGCAACAGAAGAAGCTGTTAAAGCTATCTCTAAGATGAGTAGCAAAGTTAATGGCAAAGACCAGATTGCTAAAGTCGCAGCAATTTCAGCAGGTGATGAAGAAGTAGGTAATATGGTTGCAGATGCTATGGAAAAAGTATCTAATGACGGTGTAATTACAATCGAAGAATCTAAGACAATGATGACAGAATTAGATTTAGTAGAAGGTATGCAGTTTGACCGTGGTTATATTTCAGCTTATATGGCAACAGATATGGATAAGATGGAAGCTGAACTTGATAATCCATACATCCTTATTACAGATAAGAAGATAACAAATATTCAGGACATTTTACCTGTACTTGAGCAGATTGTACAGTCAGGTGCTAAATTATTAATTATTGCTGAAGATGTTGAAGGTGAAGCTCTTACAACATTAATCGTTAATAAATTAAGAGGTACATTCAATGTAGTAGCTGTTAAAGCTCCTGGATACGGTGACAGACGTAAAGAAATGCTTAAAGATATCGCTATCTTAACAGGTGGTCAGGTAATTTCAGAAGAACTTGGCTTAGAGCTTAAAGATACAACAATGGATATGCTTGGTAGAGCTAAATCTGTTAAAGTTCAGAAAGAGAATACAGTTATCGTTGATGGTGAAGGCAAGAAAGAAGATATCCAGGCAAGAGTTGCCCAGATTAGAACACAGATTGAAGAAACAACATCAGATTTCGATAGAGAGAAATTACAGGAGAGACTTGCTAAACTTGCAGGTGGTGTAGCTGTAATCAGAGTTGGTGCTGCAACAGAAACAGAGATGAAAGAAGGCAAACTCCGTATGGAAGATGCTTTAAATGCTACAAGAGCTGCTGTTGAAGAGGGTATTATCTCAGGTGGTGGTTCTGCATACATTCACGCATCTAAAGAAGTTGCTAAATTAGTTGCAACACTTGAAGGCGATGAAAAGACAGGTGCAAACATTATCCTTAAAGCACTTGAAGCTCCATTATATACAATAGCTAAGAACGCAGGACTTGAAGGCTCAGTTATCGTTAATAAAGTAAGAGAATCAGAAGTCGGAATGGGCTTTGATGCATTACATGAAGAATATGTAAGCATGGTTGATGCAGGTATCCTTGATCCTGCTAAGGTTACACGAAGTGCATTACAGAATGCCACAAGCGTTGCATCTACATTATTAACAACAGAATCAGTTGTTGCAAGTATTAAAGAAGATGCTCCTGCAATGCCAGCAGGTGGTGCAGGAATGGGTATGATGTAATACCTGAATTAAAAAGTAATTAAATTAATTTAAACTAGAAAATGCTTCACTCATATGCAAGTATGGGTGGAGCATTTTTTACTTACTAGGAAATTTCGTTGAAATTGTCCTAGTAAGTAAAAACGCTCCGCGAGGATCGCACTGCGGCAGAGCAGAAAATGTTGCTATCGCAATCCGTCGCAGGCGGAGAATGTCGCAAACGACATTCTTTATTATAATGTATGGGGAGTGTGTCACAAAATATTGCAAAGAGATATTATTTGAAACATTAAATTTGAAATATTAAAATACGCAGCTGTTGGAAAATGAGCTGTAATATGATAAAATAATATTAATTATACTTTGGTTGAGATATGTAAAGTATGAATTGGATTAGATATAATAAAACTAATATATATTGAAGCAGAATGGAGAAAATTATGAGCTTTACTCATTTACATGTACATACAGAATTCAGTCTTTTAGACGGTTCGTGTAAGATAAAAGAGATAGTGGCAAGGGCTAAAGAGTTAGGAATGGACAGCCTTGCAATTACTGACCATGGAGTTATGTATGGTGTCATAGATTTCTACAAAGCAGCTAAAGAAGTTGGAATTAAGCCGATTATTGGCTGCGAGGTATATGTAGCACCGGGTTCAAGATTTAATAAAGAAGCAGGACAGAGTGAGGATAAATATCATCATTTAGTACTTTTAGCTGAGAATAATAAGGGTTATTCCAACCTTATGAAGATAGTATCTAAAGGCTTCATAGATGGATTCTATTATAAACCAAGAGTAGATTATGAAGTGTTAGAACAGTACCATGAGGGAATTATCGCACTTAGTGCGTGTCTTGCCGGAGAAGTACAGAAATATCTTGCAAGAGGTTTTTATGAAGAGGGTAAAAAAGCAGCACTTAAATATCAGGATATATTTGGCAAAGGGAATTATTATCTAGAGCTTCAAGACCATGGAATACCTGAACAGAAGATGGTTAATAGCAGCTTACTTAGAATGAGCAAGGAACTTGATATAGAATTAGTAGCGACAAACGATGTGCATTATATTAATGCGGAAGATAGTGTGGCTCACGACATATTATTATGTATACAGACTGGTAAAAAAGTTTCTGATGAGGATAGAATGAGATATGAGGGAGGACAATTCTATCTGAAGTCTGAAGACGAGATGAGAAAGCTGTTTCCATATGCTTTACAGGCATTAGAGAATACACATAAGATAGCGAAACGATGTAATGTTGAAATCGAATTCGGTGTTACAAAACTTCCTAGATACGATGTTCCAGAAGGTTATACATCATGGGAATATCTTAATTATCTGTGTACAAAGGGACTTAATGAGAAATACCCTGATGATGACGGAACATTACGGGAAAGATTAGATTACGAATTAGGAATAATCAATAAAATGGGATATGTTGATTATTTCTTAATTGTGTGGGATTTTATTAATTATGCTAAAAGTAATGACATAATGGTAGGACCGGGAAGAGGTTCTGCAGCAGGAAGTATTGTATCTTATTGCTTGGGAATTACCGATATTGACCCGATTAAATATGATTTACTCTTTGAAAGATTCCTTAATCCAGAGAGAGTATCAATGCCTGATATAGACGTTGATTTCTGCTACGAAAGAAGACAGGAAGTAATAGATTATGTTGTTAGAAAATATGGTAAAGACAGAGTCGTTCAGATAGTTACATTTGGTACTTTGGCGGCAAGAAATGTTATTCGTGATGTAGGGCGAGTTTTAGACCTGCCATATGCAATAGTAGACGAAGTGGCGAAAATGATACCGAAAGATATCGGAATAACCATTCAGAAAGCGTTAGACCAGAGTGAAGATTTCAGAAAATTATATAACAGCAACGAAGAGGTCAAGAATCTAATCAATATGGCGAAAAGACTTGAGGGACTTCCAAGACATACATCAATGCATGCCGCAGGTGTTGTTATCAGCCAGAAATCAGTTGATGAATATGTACCTCTGTCAAGAGCTTCAGATGGTTCTGTTACAACACAGTACATTATGACTACACTAGAAGAATTAGGACTTCTTAAGATGGACTTTCTAGGACTTCGTACCCTTACCGTAATACAGAATGCTGTCAAATATGCTGAGAAATCAACGGGCAGAAAAATAGATATTAACAAGATTGATTACAATGACAAAAATGTTTTAGACTATATCGGAACAGGTAAAACAGATGGTATATTCCAGCTTGAAAGTTCAGGAATGAAGAACTTCATGAAAGAATTAAAACCACAGAGTTTAGAGGATATCATAGCAGGTATTTCTTTATATCGTCCGGGTCCAATGGACTTTATTCCTAAATACCTTGAGGGTAAGAATAATCCTGATAATATAACATATGATTGTCCGCAGTTAGAAAAGATTCTTAAACCAACATATGGCTGTATTGTATATCAGGAACAGGTAATGCAGATAGTAAGAGAATTAGCAGGATATACGCTTGGAAGAAGTGATCTTGTAAGACGTGCCATGTCTAAGAAGAAACAAAGTGTAATGGAGAAAGAGAAGAAGAATTTCGTCTATGGTAATCCTGAGGAAAATGTTAAGGGCTGCATTGCAAATGGTATAGATGAGCAGATTGCGATAAAAATATATAATGATATGATGGATTTCGCAAAATATGCATTTAATAAATCTCATGCGGCTGCTTATGCTGTAGTTTCTTATCAGACAGCATTTTTAAAATATTACTATCCGGTAGAATATATGGCTGCACTTATGACATCTGTAATTGAAAATAGTACAAAAGTATCAGAATACATTGTAACAAGCAGAAGTATGGGAATCAAACTATTGCCACCAGATATCAATGAGGGTGAGAGCGGTTTTTCAGTTAAGAACAACAGTATTGTATATGGACTCAGTGCGATAAAAAGTATTGGTAAATCCGTAATAGACACCATTGTGGAAGAAAGAGAATTAAATGGTAAATATACAAGTCTTAAGAATTTCATAGAGAGGTTATCAGGTAAAGAAGTTAACAAACGTACTGTCGAGAACTTTATTAAGGCAGGCGCATTTGACAGCTTAGATGGCAACAGAAGACAGCTAATGACTGTATATTCAAGAATTATTGATTCAGTAAATGAAGAAAAGAAGAAGTCCATAACAGGACAGATGAGTCTGTTTGACTTGGTTTCTGATGAAGATAAGGCAGATTATGAAATAAGAATGCCTGATTTAGAAGAGTATTCAAAGGAAGAAAAATTAGCCTTTGAAAAAGAAGTTCTAGGTGTGTATGTTTCAGGACACCCATTAGAGCAGTACGAAGATAAATGGAGAAAAAATGTCAAATCATTTACTAAAGATTTCATAACAGATGAAGAGGGTAATACTATAGCTAAAGATAACACGGTTACGATTGTCGGTGGAATGATTGATACTATCACACTTAAGACCACAAGAAACGGTAAAACAATGGCATTTATAACACTTGAAGATTTATATGGTGTTATGGAGATACTCATATTTCCAAATGTTTTAGAAAGATACAGATATATGCTTAAGGAAAATGAAAAGATATTTGTCAAAGGAAAGGTCTCTATCGGAGATGATGAGCAGGGTAAATTAATCTGTGACCAGATTATCAGCTTTGATAAAGTGCCAAGAGAATTATGGATTCAGTTCAAGGATAAGAATGAATATATGTTTAAGGAGAATGAGCTTCTAGAAGTTATAAGAAACAGTGATGGTAATGATACACTTATAATCTATTGTAAAGCGGATAAGGCAAAGAAAGTATTTCCTAGAAATATGCGTATAAATGCTGATGCTGATATGGTTAATCAGTTATCGGAAAAATATGGTGCTGATAATGTAAAAGTTGTAGAAAAAAGCATTGAAATCGCCTAAAAAATGAATTACAATATTATATGTGTTTGTGTGAAATAAAAAAGTAAATATATATAGAATAAATGGAGGCATATTATGGAAAATCAGGTAAAAACAATTGGTGTACTTACAAGTGGCGGAGATGCTCCGGGAATGAATGCAGCTATCAGAGCTGTCGTAAGAACAGCGATTTCTAAAGGACTTAAAGTTAAAGGAATTATGAGAGGTTACGCAGGCCTTCTTAATGAAGAAATCGTAGATATGGATACTAAGAGCGTTGCAGATATTATACAGAGAGGTGGTACAATCCTTTACACAGCAAGATGTGAAGAATTCAGAACTGCCGAGGGACAGAAGAAAGGTGCTGAGATATGTAAGAAACATGGTATCGACGGATTAGTTGTAATCGGTGGTGACGGTTCTTTCCAGGGCGCACAGAAGTTATCTCATTTAGGAATAAATACAATTGGTGTACCGGGAACAATTGATTTAGATATTGCATGTACAGATTACACAATCGGTTTCGATACAGCAGTTAATACAGCTATGGAAGCAATTGATAAGATCAGAGATACATCAACATCTCATGAGAGATGCAGCGTTATCGAGGTTATGGGACGTCACGCAGGCTACATCGCATTATGGTGTGGTATTGCGAATGGTGCAGAAGATATCCTACTTCCTGAGAGATATGATGGTGATGAGGCTAAGTTAATCGAGCATATCAAGGATACTAAGAAGAAAGGTAAGAAACATCATATCGTAATAAATGCAGAGGGTATCGGTGATTCACAGGCAATGGCTAAGAGAATCGAAGCTGAAACAGGTATGGAAGCAAGAGCTACAATCTTAGGACATATGCAGCGTGGTGGTAGCCCAACATGTAAAGACAGAGTATATGCTTCAATAATGGGTGCATATGCAGTTGATTTACTTTGCCAGGGTAAGAGTGACAGAGTTGTTGCATATTCTCATGGTGAATATGTAGATTACGAAATAGATGAAGCACTTGCAATGAAGAAAGATATTGATGAATATCAGTATGATGTAAGCAAACATTTAGCAAGATAATAATAAAAGTAATTACAGGAAAAAATTAATGATAACTTCAACAGCTAATTCACAGATTAAAAATGTAATGAAACTTCAGACACAGGCTAAGGCAAGAAATAAAGCAGGTCAGTTCATAGTCGAGGGAATAAGAATGTGTGTCGAGATTCCAAAAGACAGAATAGTAAAAATGTATATTTCTGAAAGCTTTTATAATAATTCTAATAACTCTTCTTATGACAATATTAAGCAACTGGTTGCTGATATAGATTATGAATTAGTGGAGGATAATGTATTTAAACAGATGTCTGATACTGTTACTCCACAGGGCATACTAGCAATAGTGAATAAGAAAGAAGCCTGCTTTGAAGACATTCTTGATAAAAAGACTTATCTTATCTTAGAAAATATCCAGGACCCCGGTAATCTTGGTACAATATTAAGAACAGCAGAGGGTGCAGGAATTGACGGAATAATAATGAATAAAGGAACAGTAGATATCTACAATCCTAAAGTTGTAAGGTCTACAATGGGTTCAATATTCAGAGTTCCATTTATGTATTGTGATAACATTGTGGGTAAGGTAGATGAGTTAAAGAAAAGTGGTGTAAAAGTATATGCCGCAGCACTTGGAGGTACCAGAAATTATTCAGAACCTGATTATACTAAGCCATCTGCATTTGCAATAGGTAACGAGGGTAACGGACTTACCGATGAGATGATTAATGCAGCGGATGAACGCATAAAGATACCTATGCTTGGTAAAGTTGAATCACTTAATGCGGCAAATGCAGCGGGTATATTGATGTATGAGGCGTTCAGACAGAAAGGGTTCTAATTAGGATTATAGGACAGAGCGTTTGATAAACGGGATTAACCATCAACACGTTTTGTCCTATAACTCTATAATTTTCTAATTAAGTATCGTGCAGAGAATAAACATAAATTGAACGTAAATAATTAAAATAAAAACTCCACCGTATATATCAATGTATTTATGAAAATCATAATACAAAGATATATAAGGTGGAGTTTATGTCTTTAAGTAAGATTGTAAATATATTTATAAATCTTAATAAAGACTAATAGTGAAATTAATCACTTAATTATGTACTACAAATTAAAGTTCAACAAAATAATCGCCATTTGATAAACCGTTAACTACAAAATAAGCTCTGTGTTCTTCTGGTTTGATATAAATTTCGATAGTCTTAATCTCTTCAAGTTTACCCTGGAATTTATCAACCCAAACTTTCTTAACAGTTTCAAGAATATCAGAAGCAACTACTTCTTTTCCACTAAACTGAAGAACGTAAGTTGCGTTAATTTCTGCAGCTTCTTTCTTAGTTGTTGTCTTTTTAGCAGTAGTAGTAGCTTTCTTAGTAGCTGGCTTTTTAGCGGCTGCTTTCTTAGCAGGTGCTTCGACAGCTTTTGCCTCAACAGTGCTATTTGCTGTTGCCTTTGTTTCTGTAGTAGCATTTACAGCAGCGGCTTTGCTAGTAGCTGGAGTTACATTAGCCTTAGAATCTGCTGTGCTTGTTTTAGATTTAGTTGCCATAATACTTTATTCCTCCTTAACCTAGGATAACTCCTACGAGAATAATACTCCTTTATTGCAAATTTTGCAACATCTTATACGCTTTTTTTCTTAAAATTACAAAAACATATTAGCGAAATGTGTCAAAATTATACTAAATATACAAAGAAAGTATAAAAAGCATATTGTAAAAGTGCCTTAAATCCGAGGCTTTTCCAAAAACTTGACAAATAAATGAAACTCTGTTAGAATACTTTCGTAACAAAACGTAACAATTTTGTAACAAATATGAATAACAATTGTAATTATTGGAGGTTTTCATGAGACTTAAAAGTAGAATGACAACAGTTGCTACATCGGCAGCAGTAATGGCTATGTCAGGTATGCTGGTAGTTGGCGCGGCAGAAGTTACTACAAGAAAAGATAGTGAAAATAAGACAGCAATAGTAAAAGAAGTAGAATCAACAGATATGTTGATGGACGAAGTAGCTAACGTTATGCCGGCAGAGACAGAAATTGTTAAAGCAGCAGAAGAGACAGAAGCCCCAACGGAAGTTCAGACTGAAGCAGAGACAGAACCTGAGACAAAAGAACAGCCAACATCAGCATTTACAGGCAAGTTTATGGTAAATGTAGATGAGTACCTTAATATAAGAGCAGCCGCTGATGAGAACAGTGACGTAGTTGGTAAATTATATGCAGGTGCAGGTGGAACTGTTTTAGAAAGAGGCGAAGAATGGACTAAGATTAGTTCAGGAAGCGTTGAGGGATATGTAGCTACAGCATATATATTATTTGATGCAGATGCAGAAACTAAAGCAAATGAAGTTGGTACATGGAAAGTTACTGTATTAGAAGATTCGATAAGAATAAGAAAGTTACCAAGCACAGAAGCAGGTGTATGGGGACTTGCAGAACAGAATGATGTATATAAATGTACAAAGATTATTGATGGCTGGTTAGAAATCAATTATGATGGTGAAATCGGATATGTTTCAACAGACTATGCGAAAGTAGAATTAGTAATAGGTCAGGCAGTTTCAAGAGAAGAAGAACTTGAACAGATTAGAAGAGAAGAGGAAGAAAAAGCTGCTAAAGAAGCCGAAGCTAAGAGAAAAGAAGAAGAGGCTAAAGCAGAAGAGCAGAAAATTGCTTCAGCAAGTAAATTCGTAGAGACAGTTCAGACTTCAGCTTATAACGTATCAGAAAATGATGTATATTTATTAGCATGTTTAGTATGTGCAGAAGCAGGATATGAACCATACGAGGGAAAATTAGCAGTTGCAAATGTCGTACTTAACCGTTTAAATAGTGGTGCGTACGGAAATACAATGTCAGCGGTTATATATGCACCGGGACAGTTCAGCGTGGCAGCAAGTGGAAGACTTGCATCAGTAATGGCAGCAGGACCTAACAGCGAATCAATTGCAGCAGCTAAAGATGCACTTTCAGGAACAAATAACGTTCCTAATTATTCGAGCTTCCGTTCATGTGGTGGTGCTAATTACAGCAATTATAACAATTATTCAATTATTGGTAACCAGGTATTCTATAACTAATAATATAGTAAATAACTCAAAATTCGCACATATATTGTAGCCTATATTCATCTGTTAAAGTAAATTTGACAGATATAAATATCGAAACACCTTGTAAGAATTGCGTAAATTTGTAAGATATCTTTTATCGGCTCAGGTTTTGTGTACATTCAACAGACATACACTTACGACGAGATGTACGTCGATGACACACACTTTCATAATTCCTTAATCTAGTGCAAGTAAATGCCATCCTCTGCAAAGATTATTACGGTGCAGTAAATCAAACTCACTTCGTTCAAACAGTGATTTACTGCACCGACCTTTTGCATCAGACGGCATTAACTTGCACACGATACGTCATAAATCAAGTGTGTGTCATAGACGGACATCTCGTTTTAAGTGTATGGCATTGAATGAACTCAAATAATCAAAAGAGCCGAAAAAGATATCGACAAATTAGCAATTATTACAAAAGTTTCGATATTTATATATGCAAATTTGCTTGATACAGATGATTTGATTCTATTATATATGTGCGAATTTTTAGCATCTTCTAACGTGCATAATATCATACGTTAGAAAAGTCTATAAAAAGTATTATCACTTGTAAAATAGTTGAAAATAGATTATTATTAACAAAGATACTTTAAAAATAAAATTTTCAGGAAAGGATTAAAATCAAGGGTGAAGATATGGAAGCAATATATTGGCTGATTATTTTTCTTGTTTTGCTGGTAATTGAAATCTTTACATTAGGTCTTACAACCATATGGTTTGCTATTGGTGCAGTCGCAGCAATAATTGCAGCATTAGCAGGGGCAGAAGTTATCGTTCAGGTGATGCTATTTGTATTTGTATCATTTATAACATTAGTACTTACAAGACCGATAGCGGTAAAATATCTTGGGAAGAATACATTAAAGACAAATGTAGATGAACTGGTAGGTAAGACAGCAGTAGTTACTAAGCCTATTATTGATGAGAATAATATCGGCGAAGCTAAGATAGAGGGAGAAATCTGGTTAGCTAAATCAGTTGATGGTAAGATGATTAAAGAAGGAGAGATTGTTAAGGTGGTAGAAGTAAATGGTGTTAAGTTGATTGTTGAAAAATCAATATAACATATAAGATTGTATAAGCATATTACAATCGGGTTAATTATGATTTAGATACTAAATATCTGAATCATATAAAACAAAAATGAGAATGGAGGAAGAATATGAATTCAGTAATTTTAGCAGCAGGAAGCATAGGTGGATGGATATTTGCCATTATAATAATAGTAATTCTTGTACTTATTATTTCATGTGTTAAAGTCGTTCCACAGACACAGGCATTTGTAATCGAAAGATTAGGCGGATATAAATGTACATGGTCAGTAGGTTTACATTTCAAAGTGCCAATCATTGATAACATTGCAAGAAGAGTAGTATTAAAAGAGCAGGTAGTTGATTTCGCACCACAGCCTGTTATCACAAAAGATAACGTAACAATGAGAATTGATACAGTAGTATTCTATCAGATAACAGACCCTAAATGTTTCGCATATGGTGTTGAGAATCCAATTATGGCTATTGAAAATCTTACAGCAACAACACTTAGAAATATCATCGGTGACCTCGAACTTGACCAGACACTTACATCAAGAGAGACAATCAACGATAAGATGAGAGTATCATTAGACGTTGCAACAGACCCTTGGGGTATCAAAGTTAAACGAGTAGAGCTTAAGAACATCATTCCACCAGCAGCTATTCAGGATGCAATGGAGAAACAGATGAAAGCTGAACGTGAAAGAAGAGAAGCAATTCTTAGAGCAGAAGGTGAGAAGACATCTACAATCCTTGTCGCAGAAGGTAAGAAATCAGAAGTTATTCTTGCAGCAGAAGCTGAGAAAGAAGCAGCAATTCTTAAAGCAGAAGCTAAGAAAGAAGCTACAATTCGTGAAGCAGAAGGTCAGGCAGAAGCTATTAAAGCCGTTCAGAACGCTAATGCAGATGGTATCAGAGCTATTAAAGAAGCCGGTGCAGATGCATCAGTATTACAGATTAAGAGCTTAGAAGCATTTGCTAAGGCAGCAGATGGTAAAGCTACAAAGATTATTATTCCATCTGAGATTCAGGGATTAGCAGGCAGCATTAAGACACTTTCAGAAGTTGTTAAAGACCAGTAATCAGAAATAATTTATTCAAAATATCAGAGTATAAAAACACTAATTGATATTATTTATAATAGCAGGACTTAACTATTGAATGAAAATATTTGATATTTTCCGTAAATAGATGAGTCTTGCTATTTGACTTATTAGGAAAAATTAAGTATTATTAGTAAATGAATATAAATATATATTTTACGTGTCGCAGATGCCACAAAAGAGGCTTTAATATAATGCGTCTGCAGAATGGAGACGAAGATGAAGAAAATAGATTTACAGGGAAGAAATTTCTTAACATTACGTGATTTTTCAAAAGAAGAGATAGAATATCTTATAGATTTGTCAGCAGAACTTAAAGAGAAGAAGAAAAAGGGATTAAGAGTAGATAACTACAGAGGTCAGAATGTAGCATTAATATTTGAAAAGACAAGTACACGTACACGTTGCTCATTTGAAGTAGCTGCACACGACCTTGGTATGGGAACAACATATCTTGATCCTACAGGCTCACAGATTGGTAAGAAAGAGAGTATTCCTGATACTGCAAGAGTTCTTGGAAGAATGTTTGATGGTATCGAATACAGAGGATTTGGACAGGATATAGTAGAAGAACTTGCTAAATATGCAGGAGTTCCTGTATGGAATGGTCTTACTAATGAATACCATCCAACACAGATGATAGCTGATATGTTAACAATTAAAGAGAAATTCGGTAAATTAGCCGGATTAAAATTCGTATATATGGGCGATGCAAGATACAATATGGGTAATTCACTTATGATAGCCTGCTCTAAATTAGGTTTAGATTTCGTAGCTTGTACAGCTAAAGAATATTTCCCGGATGCAGAATTAGTGGCAATTTGTAAAGAATATGCCAAGGAATCAGGCGGAAGCATTGTGCTTACTGAAAGTGTAGAAGAGGGAACAAAAGATGCCGATATTATCTATACTGACGTATGGGTATCAATGGGCGAGGACGAAAGCGTATGGGAAGAGAGAATTAATGCATTAATGCCATATCAGGTTAATAAAGATGCCATGGCAAATGCAAAAGATACAGCAATATTTATGCATTGTCTCCCAGCTTTCCATGACCTTAAGACTAAAATCGGCAAGGAAATATATGAGAAATTCGGTATAAAGGAAATGGAAGTAACAGACGAAGTGTTCGAATCACCACAGTCTGTAGTATTTGATGAAGCAGAGAACAGAATGCATTCAATCAAGGCAATAATGGCAGCAACTCTTAAACCAAGTACATATTAGAATATGTGAGGTAAAAGGAGGTAAAGATGAAAAAGGATAGTTCGAAAAGTGACAGACGCAGACGAAACCTGCACTCGTCAGGAATATATGACACAATTAATATCATTATGGGAATCGGAGCTATAATTACTGCAATAGTAATCTTTATTGACCAGACTAAATACGAGAAAGCATTTACGTTAGAATTTTTATTTGCATCAATACTTAATCTGTGTATGGGAGTAAAATACTACCAGCGAAGAGAGATTGCTAAAACCATTGCATTATTTATAGCAGGAATATTCCTATTAGTAATGATGATAATCAGTTTTATTGCGTTGTGGCGATAGAACATTTATATTAAGGTAAATGTTATTATTTACCGGTGAATAAATACTATAAATATTTTGTGTGAAATAATGACATATGATATGGAACATATAACTAAATAAGTAAATGTGGAAGGACTTTTGAATATGGGAGAAAATATGGTGCTTTGCGGAGCAAACTCATATGAGCAGAAATATTATTTTAATCCTGATTTTGATAAATTACCGGATAGTATTAAAGATGAACTGAAGATAATGTGCGTATTATTTACAGAGGACATCGGAGGAATTATTACTCTGGAATTTACAGAGGACGGAACATTAGAATTCAAAGTAATGTGTGATGATTATGACGTTACTTTTGATGATATCGGCTGTGGCTTAAAGATTAAACAGCTGCAGACAGAGAAAAGAGATTTATTAGAATCATTAGAGACATTCTACAAGATATTCGTGTTAGGCGAATGTGAATAATCAGGAAATGGAGAAAGAAGATGCTATTAGTTGTAGACATAGGAAATACAAACATAACACTTGGGGTATTTGAAAATGAAGATATAACAGCAACATTCAGAATAACTACAAAGATACAGAGAACTTCAGATGAATTCGGTATGTTAATTACGAATCTTCTAAACAGCAGAAAGATTGAACTTAGTAAGATTAAAGATGTAATTATATCATCAGTTGTTCCAGATGTAATGCATTCATTTGAAAATGCAGTGGTTAAATATCTTAACAAAAAGCCGATTATCGTAGGCCCGGGCATAAAGACAGGAATTAAACTTGTAACCGGAAATGCACCGGAGATAGGTGCGGACAGAATCGTAGATGCAGTAGGCGGATATGAATTATATGGTGGACCGGTTATCGTTATAGATTTCGGAACAGCAACAACATACGATTATATAACCGAAGATGGTGCATTTGCAGCAGGTATTACATCACCGGGAATCAAGATATGTGCAAAGGCATTGTGGGAAGATACCGCAAAATTACCGGCAATAGATATTAGAAAACCGGATTCAATACTTGCTAAAGATACTATTTCAAGTATGCAGGCAGGACTTGTATATGGATACATCGGTCAGACAGAATATATAATCGATAAGATTAAAGAAGAAGCCGATGACGATAGAATCAAAGTAGTAGCTACAGGCGGACTTGGTAAAATCATTGCAGATTCTACAGATAAAATCGATATTTACGACAGCAACCTTACACTTAAGGGACTTCGCCTCATTTATAACAGAGTCAAAGGTATTTCATAGGTAATTTACAGATGAAGATAGGAAATGTTGAAATTAAAAACAATATAGCACTTGCTCCTATGGCGGGTGTAACAGATTTACCATATCGAATACTTTGCAAAGAGATGGGCTGTGGACTTCTATATACGGAAATGGTCAGTGCAAAAGCTATTTTATATAAGAACAAAAACACTGAACCACTGTTAGAAACTAATGAATCAGAGAACCCGATAGCAGTACAGCTATTTGGCTCTGATCCCGAGATAATGGGCAATATGGCAAGAAAACTCTGCGAAGAGAGGACATTTGACATAATCGATATAAATATGGGCTGTCCTGTTCCTAAGATTGTTAATAATCATGAGGGCAGTGCGCTTATGAAGAATCCTAAGTTAGTCGAAGAAATACTTACAAACATTGTATCGAAAGTAGACAGACCTGTAACCATCAAGATTCGAAAGGGCTTCGACGAGCAGAATGTAAATGCGGTAGAGATTGCAAAAGTAGCGGAAAGCTGTGGAGTGTCTGCAATAGCTGTTCATGGAAGAACCAGAGAACAGTATTATTCAGGAAATGCAGATTATAAAGTCATAGCTGATGTAAAACGAAATGTAAGTATTCCGGTCATTGGAAATGGTGATATAAGAGGCATAGAAGATGCGAAGAGAATCTATGAAGAAACAGGCTGTGACGGAATAATGATTGGAAGAGCCGCAAGAGGTAATCCATGGATATTCAGAGACATAGCCGATTATTTTGAAAAAGGTATAATTAATGAACCACCTAGCAGACAGGAAGTCAAAGAAATGATTTTACGACATGCAGGACTTCTTATTAAATATAAAGGCGAATATACGGGAATTCGTGAAATGCGAAAACACGTAGCATGGTATACAACCGGTATGCCACATTCATCTAATATAAGAAATATTGTAAACCAGACAGAAAGTTATGATGAATTAGCAGAGCTGATTGAGAAATTTATTTAGGTATAGCAGATAGTTGTAAATATAATTGTAAATGTATCAACATACCTAATGTAATATGTAAACTTAGTAAATGAAGTAAAATATGACATATCAATATACTTATAGATATGTAAACTTAGCAGATAAAGTAAAAATATGATATATCAATATATTTATATGATATGGAAACGTAGTAATTAAAGCAGAAATATATTGTAAATATAATACAAGGACACGACCTTGACATTGGCAAATGTTTAGGATATAATCCTTGTTTAGTATATGAAATTGTTCAGGAAGGGCGCGGAAAAATGTCAGATAAAAAAAATATATTAACTTATTCAGGATTAAAAAAATTAGAAAGTGAACTTGAGAATTTAAAAGTTGTCAGAAGAAAAGAAATTGCTGACAAGATTAAAGAAGCAAGAGAACAGGGTGACTTGTCAGAAAATGCAGAATATGATGCTGCTAAAGAAGAGCAGGGACATATCGAGAAGAGAATCGAAGAAATCGAGAAGATTCTTAAGAATGCTGAAGTTGTAGACGAAGACGAAATAGACTTAGAGAAAATCAACGTAGGCTGTAAAGTTAAATTATTCGATATAGAATATGATGAAGAATTAGAATTTAACCTTGTAGGTTCAACAGAAGCAGACAGTCTTAATAATAAGATTTCTAATGAATCACCATTAGGTAAGGCTTTAATTGGCTGCAAAGTCGGAGAAATAGTAGATGTTGAAACACAGGCAGGAATTTCACAGTACGAGATTCTTGATATCCAGAGAAATGTAGAAGAATAGTAGAAATGAGATGAGATAGAAGGAGTGGAAGTTGTGGCACAACAAAAGAATAACACACAAGAACAGGACATCAACCAGTTATTAAAAGTCAGAAGAGAGAAATTAGCAGATTTACAGGCAAATGGTAAGAACCCATTTGAGATAACAAAATATGACGTAACATATCACACAGCAGATGCTAAGGCAGAATACGAAGCTCATGAAACAGAGATTTTAGCCGGAAGAGAGAAAGTAAATGTTGATGGTCTTGACGAGCAGCAGGCAAGAGATGCAATCAATCAGGATTACAACGAGAGAAGAGCTATTATGGATGCAGCTCCTATTAATGTCTCAATAGCCGGACGTATGATGTTCAAACGTGTAATGGGTAAAGCATCATTTTGTAATATTCAGGACCTTAAAGGTAATATTCAGGTATACGTTGCCAGAGATTCTGTTGGTGAAGATAAATACGCAGATTTTAAGAAATCAGATATCGGTGATATCTTTGGTGTAGAGGGTTTCTTATTCAGAACGAAGACAGGCGAAATCTCAATTCATGCATCAAATATTACAATGTTATCGAAGAGTCTTCAGATTCTTCCAGAGAAATATCATGGAATGACTAATACAGACTTAAGATACAGACAGAGATATACAGACTTAATTATGAATCCAGAGGTAAAGGAGACATTTATTAAGCGTTCGAAAATCATTAAAGAAATCCGTAATTTCTTAGATGCAAGAGACTTTATGGAGGTTGAGACACCAATGCTTGTGTCAAATGCAGGTGGTGCAGCAGCCAGACCTTTCGAGACACATTATAATGCATTAGACGAAGACGTAAAACTTCGTATTTCTCTTGAATTATATTTAAAGAGACTTATTGTCGGTGGCTTAGAAAGAGTATATGAAATCGGCAGAGTATTCCGTAACGAGGGTGTAGATACAAGACATAACCCAGAATTCACACTTATGGAATTATATCAGGCGTATACAGATTACAACGGAATGATGGAACTCACAGAGAGTATGTTCCGTTACCTTGCAGAAAAAGTCTGCGGAACAACAAAGATAACATATAACGGAATTGAAATCGACCTTGGTAAGCCATTTGAACGTCTTACAATGAATGATGCAATTAAGAAATATACAGGAATTGATTTTGATACAGTTAAGACAGACGAAGAAGCTAAGAAGATTGCTGATGAAAATCATATCGAATATGAAGAACGCCATACTAAAGGTGACATCATCAATTTATTCTTCGAGGAATTCTGTGAAAAGAACTTAATTCAGCCAACATTTATTATGGATCATCCAATCGCAATTTCACCACTTACTAAGATGAAACCTGACGATCCAGAGAAAGTTGAGCGTTTCGAATTATTTATTAACACATGGGAAATGTGTAACGCATATTCAGAATTAAATGATCCTATCGACCAGAGAGAGAGATTCAAACTTCAGGATGCTGCCGCAGATGCCGGTGATGAAGAAGCTAACCACACAGACGAGGACTTCTTAAATGCTCTTGAAATCGGTATGCCTCCAACAGGTGGTATTGGATATGGAATAGACAGACTTGTGATGTTATTAACAGATTCATCTGCGATTAGAGATGTGTTGTTATTCCCGACGATGAAGTCATTACCGAACGACAAGTAAGAAAAAGCCAGTGTTTATGCAATGTCATTAACTTAAGATTTTAGGCATGTTCCTTCAATTAAGAGAGCATGCCTTTTTTCTTTTTTTAATTACAATTCTATATAAAAGGGCATA
>Ga0256404_1001896_pt1 | contig 48178 bp, 47 predicted proteins | sample RumenRJG_01DNA_FD_185990 | JGI IMG/M metagenome (GOLD analysis project Ga0256404, IMG submission 185990) | Bovine rumen microbial communities from Lethbridge, Alberta, Canada - RJG_01 | ecosystem: Host-associated > Mammals > Digestive system > Stomach > Rumen | place: Canada: Alberta | collected... | reverse complement strand
AACTTTGTCTGTACTTTTTTGGAAAATTCGTTTTCTGGCTCCATTTTCTCCTTTGTGGACCTGAACGAGGCGTTGATTTTTTGGGACCCGTGTGGGTCAAAATATTTATTCAGTGAACACTAATTATGTCATTTTTGACGATAGATAAAGTCAAGATAGTAGGCTTAGCTGCATGTGTGCCTCCTACAGTAGAAGAGAATCTTACGCTACCTATTTTCACTGATGAGTCAGAAGCGAAAAAAGTAATAGCATCTACCGGTATCGAGCGAAAGCGCGTCGTCATACCAGGGACAACAGCAAGTGACCTCTCCTTTCAGGCTATCAATAAGTTGCTTAGCAGACTTCATTGGAGCGCGGATAGTGTCGATGCCCTGATCTATGTGTGCACGTCGCGGGATTATATTGCACCAATTACTTCTGCCATTCTTCAGGATCGTCTTGGCTTTCGTAATGATTGTTATTGTCTTGATCTGCCTCTTGGCTGTAGCGGTTGGGTTTACGGCATGAGCAATCTCTGCTCTCTACTGTCTCATGGGCAACTGAAGAGAGGGCTGCTGGTTTGTGCAGAGACCAACTCGTTGAATCGTTCACCAAAGGATAAGACTGTAAAACCTTTGTTTGGCGATGCTGCCACAGTGACAGCTCTAGAGTATGATGAGGAATGGAATCATCCATTACAGTTTAGCTTTGGAGTGGATGGTAGTGGCTATCAGGCCGTTTGGACAAAATATGGCGGTACGCGTAATCCAGTCACTCCTGAAGCTCTTGAAGAGAAGGAAGTATCACCTGGTGTCATCCGCCGTGGTATTGATATGGTTGTAAATGGTATGGATGTGTTCTCCTTTGCCATCAAGGTCCCACCTCGTTCTCTTCAAGAGTTTGTAGACCACTTTCAAATTGATTTGCAAAAAATTGATTACTTATTCTTGCATCAGGCAAATAGATTTATTGATGATCGAATACGCAAGAAACTGAAGTTGCCCGAAGAGAAAGTTCCTTTCTGCCTGCAAGACTATGGCAATACCAATAGCGCCTCTATTCCATTGACGATGGTTGCATGCAAAGCCAATGAACTCCAAAATGGATTACACGATTGTCTTGGTTGTGGCTTTGGCGTAGGTCTTGCATGGGGTTGTATTCGTTATACAGTAGAAAACTTGAAGGCTGCAGTTTTGTTCAACTATGAATATAATTAATTTTAAAGAACCTTATGCACAAAATTAATACTGTTCTACGTTATTGTTATGCAAGCTGGGCTAACAGTAAATTAATCCTCAATCAGTGCCCAAATAAGAATAGAATTCTTGTCTATTTTGATTTGATCGTTTGTTTCCTTCGATATGGTGCTGATTTTACAAACTATAGTGCATTTGAATTTTGGAAAAAAAACAGTAAAGAACGTAGCTCATACATAACTCTAAGAAGAAATGACAGACTTAGATTTAATCTGAGTACACCATCTGTTTACAGCTTATTTCTTGATAAGGCTGCCTTCAATAAGCGTTTTAGCAAATTTGTTTCTCGTGGTTGGATGACAACAAGCGATCATTCAATAGAGGATCTGAAGTGTTTTATCAATAAGTATGATAGCGTTATAGCCAAGCCTCTCTGTGACTTTGGTGGACATGGCGTTTTTGAGATCAGTAAGATAAAGGATGATTATAACGTAAAATTAGATAGATTGAGGCAAGTCGTTAAGTTGGGGCAATCATACATAATAGAAGAAAAGATTGTCAATTGTAATGAATTGAAAACGATTGCTCCATATTCTCTGAATACTCTACGTTTTGTGACTGTGCTCGACAAAGAGAAAAAGTTACATATTATTGCTGCTCTTCTTAGGATGGGAACTGGCACAAGTATAACAGACAATTATTCTGAAGGAGGAATTGCTTGTCCTGTTAATATAGAAATGGGAAAATTATGTGGTGCTGCTTATGACATTAACTGTGCCAAATATGAGATTCATCCATACTCGAAAATTCAATTTGCTGGCTTTCAAATCCCTAATTTTAATAAATGTATAGAGGCTATAACGGAAATAGCCTATATTGAGCCAGAGGCACGATATGTTGGTTGGGACATTGCTTTGACACCTGGGGGAATCGAGTTGTTGGAAGGAAATATCCCACCCGGACAAGATTTAACTCAGATTGCAACTGGTTGCGGCATCTGGTATAAAATGTTAAATTGGATATGATCACATGTGAGTACAGAACAGAGTGATAGGACAGACTAAATCTGTTCTTTTCTGTTCAGATACGAGCTTTTTTATAGTTGGTAGACGCTCAACATTGATTAATTGAATTAATTTATAGCTACATGCAATAATGAATAAGAAGGTTGTTGTTTTTGGCGCTACGGGCAACTTGGGCGCTCCTGTCAGTGTCAAGTTGAAGAATGACGGCTATGATGTCGTTGCTGTTGGTGGACGAAAAGATGATCATGGCTTCTTCAAAGAGAAGGGAATGAGCTATTATTCCGTCAATATCAAGGATAAGGATTCCTTTGGTGTTTTGGACGACATCGGCGATGTGTATGCCGTGTGCCATTTCGCTGGGAGTTTGCCCTCACGTTACGCCTATGATCCTCAAGATTTAATAGAGTCAATAACCGTAGGCACTCTGAATGTCCTGCTGTTCATGCGCAAGCACAACTGCAAAAAGATTATCTTCCCACAAAGTCCATATGATCTGGCTGAGTATTTCGACGGATTTAAGAACGGAGGAAAGCTGGGACCAGACTTGCGCAGAGGTTTTCCGTTGACGGGTGACCATTCTATCTATGCTATCGCCAAGAATGCCGCAGTAGACTTAATAGAGCACTGTCATGCTGCCTATGGCTTCCAGCGTTTCATTTTGCGATTCTTCACCATCTACGAGTATCATCCTAATCCTTATCATTACGCCAATTTCAAGCGCCGCATGATGCCATTCCGTATGCTGATGGACCGCGCCATGAAGGGCTTGCCCATCGAGATATGGGGCGATTGCAAGAAGAAGAAGGAGATGGTATATATAAAGGATTTTGTTCAGCTTGTCTCTAACTGTGTAGCTTCTGATCTTGAGGGTGGAACCTACAACGTTGGTAATGGTTGGCAGGTCTCTCTTGAAGAACAGATTCTTGGCATCATAGAGGTCTTTTCGCCAAAGGATAATCCCTCTCCGGTTACTTATGTGAAGGATAAGCCCGATCCGCTGGAGAATGCTTTTGATGCGACGAAGACATTTGAAGAGTTGCATTGGAAACCGCGTTACTCTTATTTGGATCAGCTTCGTGATTTCAAAAAGGAGATGGCTGAGAATCCCTTTGAGAAGCTGTGGGGAAAACCTGAAGATTATCATTTGGAGGATGCCAGATAAGCATGTATCAGCATTTCTTTAAACGGCTGTTGGACATATTGCTGTCTTTGCTTGCGATAATTGTCCTTTCGCCTATTTTCATATTGGTTTCTCTTCTTCTCTTCTTTGCCAATGAGGGAGCTGGTGTGTTTTTTCTTCAGCCCCGTCCTGGATATAAGGGCCGGATATTCAAGGTTATTAAATTCAAAACCATGAACGATAAGAAAGGGCCTGATGGAAAACTGCTCTTGGACACGTTGAGGATAACACCAGTCGGAAGGTTCGTTAGAAACACATCTTTGGATGAGCTCCCGCAACTTTTCAATGTTCTCAAAGGTGATATGAGCCTGATTGGCCCCCGACCGTTGTTGGTAAAATATCTGCCGCTTTATTCGAAAGAGCAGATGAGAAGGCACGACGTGCGTCCGGGCATCACAGGATGGGCACAATGTCATGGTAGAAATGCCATGACGTGGGAGAAAAAGTTTGAACTGGATGTCTGGTATGTCGACCATATCTCTTTCCTCACCGATTTGAAAGTGATCTGGGATACCATTAAGACTGTCGTCTCACGGGAAGGTATCAATACGGACAATGCTGCAACAGCCGCAACAATGGAGGAATTCAATGGACACAACTAATCTCCATACGCCTTGCTTTATTCTTGACGAGGCAGAGTTGGTGCGCAATATTCGCGAGTTTAATGCCGCTCTGCAGTCCAAATTTAAGCAGTCCATCATTGGCTACTCTGTTAAGACTAATTCCTTGCCCTATGTATTGAAATTGGTCAAAGACAATGGATGTTATGCCGAAGTGGTCTCTTATCATGAATATAGCCTTGCTCTGAAAATCGGATTTGACAGGAAGCACATTATTTATAATGGCCCTCTAAAGTCCAGGGACACTTTCTTGCAGGCTGTCTGTGATGGCGCTTTGGTGAATGTCGAGAACTGGAGAGAGATAGATTGGCTGCGTTCACTGCCAAAAGACAAACGCTATGGCGTAGGCATCCGACTGAATATCAATATTTCCAAGATCTCGCCCGAAGATGCTGCATGCGATGATGACGACAGCCGTTTCGGATTCTCATTTGAATCGGGAGAGTTTCAGAAGGCTATTGCCGATATAGCTGCCATCGGAAATATCGATGTGGTCGGCTTGCATAGTCACAGGGAACCTAAAACCCGAAGTGTAGGCTTCTATCAGCGCGTGATTGCTTATGTGGCCGACATAATATCCCAGTGTCATCTCAGCCCGGATTATTGGGACCTTGGCGGTGGCTTTTTTGGAATCATGCCAGGCAAACCCACTTATCAACAGTATGTGGATGGCTTCTATGAGGTTTTGCCCGAATCTCTACGTTGCTTGAAAATCATTGTCGAACCCGGTAATGCTATTGTTGCTTCAGCGTTTGATTATTGGATGGAGGTGATTGATGTCAAGCATCATGATGGGAAAATCTACGTCTGCACGGATGGTACTCGTAATGATGTAGATCCCTTCTTTAGAAAGACGGATTATTTTAAGGAGTTTGTACTGACAAATCCCAAAGAAAGACCTTTGGCTGATTTACCACAAGTGATCAGCGGATTATCTTGTCTGGAATACGACCGGCTCTTTCAATTGCCTGCAGGAAGCGTCGCGTTGACACCAGGAGATATTATTGTCTTTCATCGTGTCGGAGCGTATACAATGGCACTGTCACCTCTATTTATACATTATTTTCCTAACGTATATGTGAGTAGTCCATCGGGGCTGTTACTTATTCGGAAGGAATGGGATGAAAATATTTTTATTATCGGAAATAATTTTTAGCGGATGAATAATATTCTTTTTTGTAGTGCGGGGCGTAGAAACACCTTATTGAAGGATGCCAAAGCCTCATTAGGCGGCAAGGGACAAGTCTTTGCAACTGATGTCAGTCCCGTTGCACCGGCTTTATTCGATGCCGACAAGGCTTTTCTTGTTCCTCGAATAGATTCGGCTGATTATAATGAAACGATTCTTCGTATCTGCAAGGAAAACGATGTCAAGGCTATCACGACTTTGATAGATCCTGAGATCGAAATACTTGCTGCTCACCGCGACAAACTGCTTGCAGAGGGCATTCTTCCCCTTTGCCCTTCTAAGGAGACAGCCCGTTTGTGTTTCAACAAGTATGAGATGTTCCGTCACCTATCCAGTCATCATGTTAGAACGGTGTTGACCTATGATAGCCTGAATAGTTTTAAGGAGGGTTTGGATAAAGGAGAAATCTCTTTTCCTGTCTTTATGAAGCCCATCTCTGGCAGTGGAAGTGTTGGGATAGGAAAAGTGAACAATTGGGATGAAGCTGTTGAGAAATTCAATGATGGACAGTTTACATATATCATTCAGGAGTTGATGACTGGCGGAGATTGTGATGCCGATGTTTATGTGGACTGCTATACTCACAAGCCCGTCTCCATCTTCTCTAAGCGCAAGATAGAAAGCAGAATCGGAGGAGCAAGTAAGACAATATCTTTTAAGGACCCCAAATTGTTTGCCTTCGTTGAAGAAGTGTGCAGCGTGTTGGAACTGAACGGTCCCTGCGACATGGACTTCTTTTATAAGGACGGGAACTATTATCTATCTGAGATCAATCCCAGATTTGGGGGTGCTTACCTTCACGCCTATGGTGCTGGCGTGGATTTCTTTAAGTTCATCATAAATAATATTCAAGGGAAGCAGAACCTGCCAGATATTGGAAACTATGATGAAGATGTGATTATGATGATGTATGACGCAGTTGTGATTACGAAGAAAAATCAATTGCTTTCCGACAACTTCGATTTGTTATAAAACGAGAAATGAATATCTATGATGTAAAGGGAGGCGTTGTCTATGAGGTCGATGTCATGGAAGGCATTGTTTGCAGCTACGGCAGAAACCATGCTGTCGACGTGATAGTAAAGCATCCCCAGGCAGACATTGTGACGCTTGGCTGGAAAATTCCTTTATGGGAAGGGGTAGTGGCTATCAGCAAGAATGCCGCAGAGCATTTGCCTGAAGTTAGATTCATTGGCTGGGATGTTGCCATAGGCAAAGACAGGGTTCAGTTGATTGAGGGAAACCACAATCCCGATTATGAGCTCTTGGAGTTCTTCGGGAGTGGCGGATACTATGAGAAAATACAGAGATACAGCTGATATTATATATGTCCAAAAACACTTTTTATAATGCAAAATAACAGAATTCTTTTGTGTCTCGCCCACATGAGTGGGAACGAGATGAAGTATATCCAAGAAGCTTTCGATACCAACTGGGTAGTACCTCTTGGACCTAACGTAAATGCCTTTGAGAAGGAACTGAAAAACTTCGCAGTGTCTCAATATGAGAATCACCACTTTGCTGATGAAACCTATCCGCAATCCATATTGCCTCATTGCGATGATCCCGACCAGCTATGGCCAAAACAATATGAGAATTTGCAGGGAAAGCAAGTCGTCGCCTTATGCTCCGGCACTTCGGCTGTTCATCTGGCGCTCATAGGCTTGGATGTTAAAGCTGGCGATGAAGTGATCTGTCAGAGCTTTACTTTCTGCGCCAGCTCACATCCCGTCACCTATCAAGGGGCCACTCCTATATTTGTGGACTCAGAGGCTGAAACTTGGAATATGGATCCACAACTTCTTGATCAAACTATTCAGGATCGAATGGCAAAAACCGGCAAGAAGCCCAAAGCTATTATTGTGGTCTATCTATATGGTATGCCGGCAAAGATAGCTGAGATTCTTGAAGTCGCCGCCAAATATGGTATTCCCGTTATTGAGGATGCTGCCGAGGGCTTAGGCTCCCGATATGATGGCCGTGTGTGCGGAACTTTCGGTGAATATGGTGTACTCAGTTTCAATGGTAATAAAATGATTACTACAAGTGGTGGAGGTGCACTGATCTGCCCTGATGAGGCGACGAAAAATCGAATCATGTTCTTTGCCACTCAGGCCCGCGAGGCTTTTCCCTATTATCAGCATGAGAAGATCGGCTTTAATTATCGCTTGAGTAATATCTGCGCTGGTATCGGGCGAGGACAGATGACAGTTCTCGATGAGCATATTGCCCACCACCGTCATGTGGCCAAACTTTATGCCGATGCCTTTGCCAAAGTTGACGGGATTACCTACCATGGTGGAGGTGACGTGGAGATTGATCCAGAACATGCCTCTAAGGGACATGAAGTTCTTTCCAACTTCTGGCTCAACACGATCACTCTTGATCCGAAAGTTCAGGTTAGCGGACAGGACAAAGCTTACGCAACGGCTGTTCAAGGCGCTGTTGGTGGTGCGGCCGGTGTGGTTCATTCCTCTGGGCAATTGCATACACGGCTCGAACCCAACGCAAATGTTGAGGCTATGCGCGTAGTTCTTGACAAAGCCAATGTGGAGAGTCGTCCCGTTTGGAAGCCTATGCATGCGCAGCCTGTCTACCAGAATGTGCCGTCTTATACTAATGGTGTTTCGGAGTCGATCTTTAAGAGGGGGCTTTGTCTGCCTTCCGGACCTTTGGTGACGGATGAAGATGTGGCCTATATTGTAGATACCATTAAGGCAAATATCTTGTAATTAAGGGATGACAATATTAATCTGGTTATGAAATTGTTTCCTCGTTTGTTTCACTGGTATTTCAGTAAGGGAGCTTTGCCTTATTGGTGTATCTTACTGCTTGATTTCTTCCTGAGTATATTTGCAGGAATCTTTGTCTTTTGGTTTTATTATCATGGAGCCTATACCCTGGGCAACCTGTTTAGGCTCAGCGAAACTGTTTCTATCTATGGCCTAATAAATTTCATCGGATTCAGACTATTCCATACCTATTATGGTGTAGTCCGTTACTCTTCGTTTGTCGATCTATATCGTGTGGGTTGGGCGATGATTGTCAATTTCATTTTGGCCATAGTCTTCCACTACATCGTTGTGTGGGCGGATCTGCCGCTTGTTCCTTTCACGGGCAAACATCTTTTCTTCATCTATCTGCTTACTACACTGATGATGTGGGGATGCCGGGTACTGGTAAAGAGTGTTTTCGATGCTTCATTGATCAACTTCAAGACGCAGGCTACCCTTATCTATGGTATTCGCGAAGGTGGAATAGGTATCGGTAAGAGCCTGCGCTCGCAAGGTTCCGACCAATTCCATTTAGTTGGTTTTTTAACCGATGACCCAAAATTCAGAAAAGTTCGTTTATTGGGCATGAGAGTCTATCCGGTTGACAGCAATTTGCCATCTGTTCTCATGAATAAGAATGTTAAAGCCATTTTGGTTTCTCCGCTCCAAATGGAGAGCTTCCGAAATAATTCGGATCTGCAAAATGTGCTTTTGGAAGCCGGTGTGCATATTTATATGTCTTCAGATGTGCGTGAATGGCGCCCGAAAGATGATTTCTCTAATGTCCATTTGAAGGAGATCAGTGTCGAAGATTTGCTTCCGCGTCAGCAGATTCAAGTGAACATGGTTGAGATTGGCAAAATGCTCTTTGGCAAGAAGGTTATGATTACGGGTGATGCAGGCAGCATTGGCTCGGAAATGGTTGATCAAATTGCCAAGTTCAAGCTATCCAATCTGATATTAATAGATCAGGCCGAGACACCACAACATGACATCCGCTTGAAGATGAGGGATTATCCCGAATTGAAGGTTGAGACCATTGTGGTATCAATTACTCAGGCAGACCGAATGGAGCATATTTTCAAAACTTATCGCCCTGATTACGTATTCCATGCTGCCGCCTATAAACATGTTCCGATGATGGAAGACAACCCAAGTGAGGCCATCCTGAATAATGTCCTTGGAACGAAGATTATAGCTGACTTGAGTGTGAAGTACGGGGTCAAGAAATTTGTTATGATTTCCACCGATAAGGCGGTCAACCCAACCAATGTGATGGGATGCAGTAAGCGTATCTGTGAGATTTACTGTCAGAGCTTGAACAACTATGAGCGACAGAAGGGCACGGGAGAGACGCAGTTTGTTACAACTCGATTTGGAAATGTTCTGGGTTCAAATGGTTCCGTGATTCCTCTGTTTAAGAAACAGATTGAGGCTGGAGGCCCTGTCACGGTGACTCATCCTGATATCATTCGCTTTTTCATGCTTATTCCCGAAGCTTGCAAGTTGGTGCTTGAAGCCGGGACTCATGGTAAGGGAGGAGAAATCTTTGTGTTTGATATGGGTAAACCAGTGAAAATAGCAGATTTGGCCCGTCGCATGATTCTGCTCAGTGGAGCCAAGAATATTGAGATAAAGTATTCTGGTCTGCGTGAAGGTGAGAAACTGTATGAGGAAGTACTGTCAAATGCGGAAAACACGCTGCCGAGTTTCAACGAGAAAATCCGTATTGCTAAAACACGGGAGTATGACTTTATGGAGGTCTCCAAACAGATTGATGAACTGATAGCCATTGCACATACCTTCGATCAAATGGCCATTGTCAAGAAGATGAAAGAAATTGTGCCTGAATACGTGTCGAACAACTCTATTTATTCTGTATTGGACAAGAAGGGATAAATGCATTGTTAGAAAGCTGATAGCCGATAGGATTCAGTCGTAGAAAAGGCAGAGGAAAGCCCTCTGCCTTTTTTGCATGAAATATAAGTCTGTTCCTCTCATTTTCACGTTCTCGGATATCAAAGCGGGGTTCTATACTCGATAATCCTTTGTTGGAACACTGAAATTGAAAAAAGCTGCATATCTCTCTTCGAAGATGTGCAGCTTTTTTGTAGATATGAGATTCGGCTTAGCAAATCTTACGCGAGCCATCACTGATCACTACGGGGATAACTACAGGTTTGTGCCCAAACTTTGCAGCGAATTTCTCGCAGGCATCATTGATAAACTGGTCATAGAGTTCGTCTTTCACCAAGTTGATGGTGCATCCACCGAAGCCACCACCCATAATGCGTGAGCCTGTGACCCCATTGGCTTTTGCCAGTTCGTTGAGATAGTCGAGTTCCACGCAACTCACCTCATATTCCTTGCTGAGGCCTTCGTGAGTCTCATACATCTTCTGGCCTACTGTCTCGTAGTCACCTTTCTCTAATGCTTCTGAGACAGCCAACACTCGGTCTTTCTCGCCAAGCACGTAATGGGCACGCTTGTAATCCTCTTCACCAACCGTAGCCCGAACCTCGTCGAGTTGTTCCCATGTGCAGTCGCGTAATGTCTCAAAGTGGCCTTCGGGATGGGCGGCGGCAATGGCTTTCACTACGTTCTCGCAAGATTTGCGGCGGTCGTTGTAGGGTGAGCCGACGAGTTCATGTTTCACTTTCGAATTGAGAAGAACAAGTTTGTACCCTACCGGATTGAAGGGGAAGTATTCAAACTCACGGCTACGGCAATCCAAGCGCATCAGTTTTCCTTTCTGGCCAAATACGGACGCAAACTGATCCATGATGCCGCAGTTGACACCTACGTATTTGTGTTCTGTAGCCTGTCCTGCCAGCACGAGATCCCACTTGGAAACCTTATTGTCGCCAAAGAGGTCGTTGAGTGCGAAGGCGAAACAGCTCTCTAAGGCTGCCGAAGACGACATTCCGGCTCCTTGGGGAACGTCGCCTGCAAAGGCTGTGTTGAAGCCTTTCACATCTACTCCGAGCTTACGCATCTCCTGCACGATTCCATAGATGTAACGTGCCCAAGTGGCTCTTGGGCCTTCAGGGTCGTCTACTTTAAATTCCACTTTGTCTTTCAAGTCGATAGAGTAGGCGATGACGGTTTTCAGCCCGTTGGGTCTCACTTCGGCCATGATACCTTTGTCGACAGCTCCTGGAAATACGAAACCACCATTATAATCTGTATGCTCACCAATGAGATTGATGCGGCCCGGGGACGTATAGATGTTGCCCGTCTTGCCGTCAAAATGCTTGATAAAGCGACTCCTTACGAATTCAATATCCATAATACTGCTTGTTTTAAGGGTTAGTTTTTTGGTTATCTATGAATGATTAGGGTTCCAAAAATCATTTGTTTACGTGATTTTTAGAACCCTTTCATTTTATGCATTTAATCTACGGGTATGTCTTTGTTGATGTTCTTGCTGCCCACCAAGGCGTAGAAGAACATGTAGGCAACTGCAACGAAGGGTACGACGTATGAAATCAGATAGCCTGCGTTGTCGGCGATGAAGTTCTGTAGCAGAGGTATCAGGCCACCACCTACAACCATCATCATGAAGATACCCGATCCTGCAGCTGTATATTTGCCAAGACCAGCTGTGGCGAGGTTGAAGATGCACGACCACATTACCGAAGTACAGAGACCGCAAAGCACGATGAACATGGCGGCAATGGGCACGCTGACCATCTGGAATCCGCTACCCGTGAATACCGGCATACTCACGAATGAACTGCGTCCTAACAGGATGGCGCAGAGCAGGAATACCATGGCGACAGATGTGGCTATGAGCATGAGCGTTCGGCTCGATACTTTGTCGGCAATGAAGGAGGAAACCAAACGGCCAACCAGCATGAGGAACCAATAGGTGCCCGCGAGGAAGCCTCCGATAGCAGCGGCATTGGCAATGCCGTTCATGCCTACAAATGCGCCTTTGGCCGTATCCGAAATGTAGAAGTTGAGTGTTCCAGGTATTCCGGTCTCTACACCCACATAGACGAAGATGGCTATTGTGCCCAACACAAAGTGACGAAACGACCAAGGACTGTGCTCAAATACGGTTTCTGCCGTTGTATGGCCCATCTCCGGATCATTGATGGGTATAAATGACAAAACAATGAAAGCACAGAAGAAGACTGCCAACGCGATATAAAGCACGAGATTAACGTCGGACATTGTTGTTGAAGCTGTAACAGTTCCAATCAGTGAGCCTACCAGCATAGGCGTGAGAGTTCCCGACAAAGAGTTTAGCGTGCCACCGATCATGTTGAGCTGATTGCCGCGGTTGCCACCACCTCCAATCAGATTCAGCATTGGGTTAACGACTGTGTTGAGCATACATACGGAGAAACCTGATACGAAAGCGCCAAGAAGGTAAATTGCAAAGCCTGTCGTGGGGGCTCCGCCGACCTTGCCTGAGAAGAATTGAATGAGAACTCCAAAGAAGCCAATAGCGATACCAGCAAGCGCTGTCTTCTTGTAACCGATCTTCAAAAGGAGTTTTCCGGCAGGAATACCCATGAAAAGGTAGGCCAAAAAGTTCATGGCGTTGCCGAGCATACCGATTGTATTGGCAGAGTCTCCTGGGAAGGCGTGCTTCCAAATAACGCCGATAGGCGCAGCAAGATTGGTAACGAAGGATATCATCGCATAAAGAAACATCATGGTGATGATGGCTATTATGCTTCCATTCTGTTTTTGATTGTTCATTGGATATGATTAAATTAAAAGATAAGTTTTCGTAGATGGGTGAGAGGTGTGGCCAGCAACACAGTGGCCACACTTCTATGTCGTTATCATTAGGACTCCTCGATTATTTCTCTACACCAAAGCGATAGAATGTATTCTGTCTATACTCGCGACCGGGTTTCAGCACTACCGATGGGAAATAAGGATGATTGGGGGTGTCGGGGAAGTGCTGGCACTCCAGGCATACGGCCGAACGGCGGGGAAAGGTAGCTCCATGCTGCCCCTTGATACCGCTGCCGAAATTGTCAGTATAGAGCTGGATGCCTGGTTCGGTCGTGTAAACTTCCATCGTACGACCGCTCTTCGGATCCTTAAGTTTGGCTGCAAACGATAATTCTTTTTCTTCCTTTTTGTTCAATACGTAGCAATGATCATAGCCAGAACCGTTCTTAAGCTGTTCGTTGTCGGCTTCTATATCTTGCCCTAAAGTCTTAGGAGTACGGAAATCGAACGGGGTGTCTTTCACAAAACGGATTTCTCCCGTCGGGATGCTTGTGTTATCGATAGGAAGATAGTAGTCGGCGTTGATTTGGCATTCAATATCCTCTACCGTTGGAGTAGGATTGGCAATACCTGCCAAAGCGAAAAATCCGTGGTGAGTCAGATTGATGACCGTCATTTTGTTGGTAGTTGCCAGATAGTCGATATGAAGTTCGTTGTTGTCGTTGAATTGATAAACGACGGTCACTCTCAATTCTCCAGAGAAGCCTTCCTCGCCGTAGGGACTAACGTATTTGAGCACGAGTGTCTGATCGTTCATCTGCAGGGCTTCCCAAACTTTTGTATTGAAGCCTCGTTTGCCACCATGCAGACTGTTGGGACCGTCGTTGATGGGCAGCATATACTCCTTGCCGTGAAGCTGGAATCTGCCTTTGCAGATGCGGTTGCCATATCGGCCAATCAGCGTGGAGAGATAAGGCTCCGGGGAGTTGATGACATCCTGAATGTTGTCATGACCTTGAATGACGTTGGCTCTGACACCGTCTTTGTCGGGAACCATGATGGCTACAACAGCCCCACCGTAGTTGGTAATGGCTACCTCATTGCCATCCTTATTTCTCAAAATGAAAAGATCTGTCTTCTTTCCGTTGATGGTGGTCTGAAAATCTTCGCGTTTCAGACCACAAATGTTGTGTGTCTCCGTTGCGTTCGTCATATTCCTATTCTTTTTATAATTCTTAGTTTTTGATTGTTAATGCAAAATAAAACAAAAAAAACGATAAACGCAAATTATCTGTGAAGAAATCTGATCCTTTAATGGTTAAAAACGTTTAACGTTCTTTGCTCAATAAGTCTGCCACTACATAACTACTTCCACCGACAAAAATGAAGTCTTCGTTCGAAGCGTCATTGAGGGCTTGACGGTAGGCGGAGTCTACGTCGCGTATTGTCAGGCCGTTTAAGTGGTGTGTTAAGGCTGTCTGGGCAACTTTTTCAACGGGGAAAGCTCTCTTGGAAGTTGGTTGGGTCCAATAGTAAACGGCGTCTTTGGGCAACATGCCCATTACCGTGTCGATGTCCTTGTCGTCGACCATGCCGAAGACAATTCGTTTCACTTTGGCTTTTTGTTCTCTGATCTGTCTACCGAGATATTGCCACCCGCCAGGATTGTGACCCGTGTCGCACACGGCTAATGGATGATCGTGGATTTTCTGCCAACGGCCCAATAATCCCGTAGTCTCACAAACATTTGCAAAACCTGACACGACTGTTTTTGTGGAAATAGTAGATGGTAACAATTGTCGGTCATTGATGAGCTTGATGGCTGTGAGGATGGTATTTGTGTTCTTATCCTGGTAGTCTCCACCCAATTCTCCATGGATAGATCCAAACGATCGTGTCGTGTAGTCTCGCCCGCCGTTTGGGCAGTGTCTGGACGTTATCACCTCGGGCACATCTTCGGCGAAGATGATCGGTGCTTCCATTTCTCTGGCCTTTGACTCGAACACTTGTCGGGTCTCTTCTACGCTCTCTCCGATGACCACGGGAACACCGGCTTTGATAATCCCTGCTTTCTCATGGGCAATCTTTGCCAATGTGTTGCCGAGAAATTGTGTATGATCGAAGCTGATGTTGGTGATGACGCTGAGTAGGGGAGTGATGATGTTGGTGCAGTCGAGCCGGCCACCCAAGCCCACCTCTACAACGGCAATGTCTATCTTTTGTTCTGCGAAATAAAGAAAGGCCAAGGCTGTGGTCAATTCGAAGAAACTGGGATGGAGAGGCTCGAAAAATGCACGTTCTTTTTCTACGAAGTCAATCACCCGCTGCTGGCTGATCATCTCGCCATTGACGCGTATGCGCTCGCGAAAATCCACTAAATGTGGGCTTGTATACAGGCCTACGCGATAGCCTTGCTGTTGAAGGATCGCCGCTATCGTGTGTGCGCAGGAGCCTTTTCCGTTTGTCCCCGCCACGTGAATCGTCTGATAGCGACGGTGGGGATGACCGAAGTGCTCATCCAAGGCCAACGTGTTTGATAATCCCTCTTTATACGCAGAAGCACCCACGTGTTCGAAAACCGGGGTGCTATTGTATAGATAATTAACTGTCTGCTGATAATTCATCAATTGAAGTAATTTTTGAACTTTTCAAAGATGCTTTTCTTCGTAGCCGTGTCGCCTTTGAAGTTCTCGCTTTCGCGCAGTGCCTCAATGGCTTTGCGTTCGTCGCGCGACAATTTCTTGGGTACATAGACGCTGATGTTGATGACCTCGTCGCCGTTTCCGCTTCCGTAGCCTTTAACGGCAGGAAGTCCCTTTCCCCGCAGGCGGAGAGCTTTGCCTGGTTGGGTTCCAGGCTCAATGGTGACTTTAGCTTTCTTTCCGTCGATGGTGGGCACTTCCACTTCTCCTCCCAAAGCTGCTGTTGGAAAATCGAGCAAGAGATTATAGATAAGGTCTTGCCCGTCGCGAACGAATTTCTCATGAGGCACTTCCTGAATGTATACTTGAATGTCGCCGTTCACTCCGTTGTGAGGAGCTGCATTGCCCTTGCCTGCTACGTTGACCACCATACCTTCGGCCACACCGGCAGGAATGCTAATTTCTACGACATCTTCGCCTTTAACAACTCCAGTACCGCCGCACTCCTTACATTTGTTCTTGATGATAGTGCCCTCTCCATGGCAAGTGGGACATTCGGTCTGAGTCTGCATCAGTCCGAGCATCGTACGTACGGTTTTCACTACTACTCCTTGTCCGTGACATGTGGGGCACGTTGTAGTGCCGGAACCGTCTTCAGACCCTGTACCGTGGCAATGTGGGCATGCCACATCTTTATGAACTTTGAATTTCTTGGTTGTTCCGGCAGCGATTTCCTCCAGTGTCAGTTTCACACGCAATCTCAGGTCGGCTCCCCGATACTGAGCCGGCTGATGGCCTCCGCCACCAAATCCACCGAATCCCCCGAAACCGCTGTGCCCGCCGAATATATCACCGAAGGCCGAGAAGATGTCGTCCATGCTGAACCCACCGGAGCCACCGAATCCACCGAAACCGCTTCCGCCTTCAAGGCCTTCAAAGCCAAACTGGTCGTAGCGCTGCCGCTTCTGAGAGTCGTGGAGTACGTCATAAGCTTCGGCTGCCTCCTTGAATTTTTCCTCCGCTTCCTTATCGCCGGGATTACGGTCGGGATGATATTTGATAGCCAGCTTTCGGTAAGCTTTCTTTATCTCATCTTCTGTGGCGTTCTTACTGACGCCTAAGACCTCATAATAGTCTCGTTTAGCCATTGTTCGCTTTTCTTAATAATGTCAGCGCCAGGGGCCTCGCGCTGTTTGGTTCTGTCTTTACTGTCCGATCGCCACTTTTGCATGGCGAATTACCTTGTCGTTGAGCAGGTAGCCCGACTGAACGCAGTCGATGACCTTACCCTTTTTGTCGTCGCCCATGCCTGGTACCATTGCGACAGCCTCGTGGAAATCGGTATTGAAGTCGGCATCTTTCGTGTCGATCTTCGTTACGCCGAGTCCTTCCAAAGTCTTGTGGAATTTCTGGACGATAAGTTCCCATCCTTCCTCAATCTTCTTCGGATCGTCGGTCTTGCCGGCATTGGCCATTGCACGCTCCATGTCATCCATGATGGGAAGAATGGCCGTGATGGTTTTCTCTGCTCCATTGAGAATGAGTTCTGCCTTTTCCTTGCGTACTCGTTTGCGGTAATTGTCAAACTCTGCCATGGTTCTCAGCAACTGATCAGCCAGCTTGGCTTTGTCGTCGAGTGCCTTCTCCAAGGGGCTTTGTTCCTCTTGTTTCTTTTCCGGCTTTTTCTTGTCTTCCGGCTTTTCTTGCTCAGCTTTTTCTTTCTGGGCCTCTTTTTCGCCTTGCGTAGACTCGGCGTCTTTTTTATTGTTGTCCTTTTCTTTCAAATCTTTTTCTTGTTCCTGTGCCATAATGTCATATGTTGTTTACAGGTTGTATAAACAAATAGCGTGCCAAAATCATGCTTTTTGTCCTGCTTTTAGGCAGTGGGGTACATCTTGGCTTTCTGCTCTTTTATCTGATCGTCGTGAATATATTCGTCGTAGGGCATCATCTTGTCGATGGTTCCGCTTGGCGTCAGTTCGATGATCCGGTTGGCTACCGTCTCAATAAACTCATGATCATGGCTTGAGAAGAGCACATTGCCCTTGAATGTGATGAGGTTGTTGTTGAAAGCCTGAATGCTTTCCAGATCCAAATGGTTGGTCGGAGTGTCGAGGATAAGGCAGTTGGCATTCTGTAGCTGCATACGTGCGATCATGCAGCGCATTTTCTCGCCGCCCGAGAGCACATTGACTTTTTTCTCCACCTCTTCCTGACGGAAAAGCATACGGCCGAGATAGGATTTCATCTGTACCTCATTGCCAGGACCAAATTGCGACAGCCACTCCACAAGATTCTTGTCGCTCTTGAAGAACTCTGTGTTGTCCAGAGGAAGGTAGGCCGTGGTGATGGTCACCCCCCATTTGTAAGTACCGGCATCGGCCTGACGGTTGCCGTTGATGATCTCAAAGAGAGCGGTCATGGCTTTGGGATTATGGCTAAGGAAGACGATCTTCTGCCCCTTCTCCACGGTGAAATTGACATTATCGAAGAGTACGGTACCGTCGCCGTCAACGGCTTTCAGACCTTCTACCTGAAGAATCTGGTTGCCAGGCTCACGGTCCATTTGGAAAATAATGCCGGGATATTTGCGGCTTGAAGGACGGATTTCCTCAACGTTGAGTTTCTCCAGCATTTTCTTTCTACTCGTCGTTTGGCGGCTCTTTGCTACATTGGCCGAGAAGCGACGAATGAATTCTTCGAGCTGTTTTTTCTTCTCCTCAGCCTTAAGACGCTGATTCTGTGCTTGGCGCAACGCCAATTGAGAACTTTCGTACCAGAAGCTATAGTTACCGGCAAAGACTGTGACCTTGCCGAAGTCAATATCGATAGTCTGTGTGGAGACGGCATCGAGGAAGTGGCGGTCGTGACTCACAACGAGAACAGTCTGGTTTTCATCGATGTTGCCCAAATAGTCTTCCAACCATTCCACGGTGTCGAGGTCGAGGTCGTTGGTGGGCTCATCGAGAAGCAGGTTGTCGGGCTTGCCGAAGAGGGCTTTTGCCAGCATGACGCGCACTTTCTCGTTGTTGCTCAATTCTGCCATCATCTTCTGATGCTGTTCCTCCTTTACGCCAAGGTTTTGCAGAAGCTGAGCGGCGTCCGACTCTGCCTCGTAGCCGTTCATCTCGGCGAATTTCAGTTCCAATTCTGCTGCTCGGTTTCCATCCTCTTCGGTCATATCGGGTTTGGAATAGAGCTCTTCGCGCTCTTTCATGTTGCTCCAAAGCTTTTCGTGTCCCATGAGCACAGTGTCGAGCACGCGGTAGTTGTCGTATTTGAAGTGGTCCTGCTCCAATACGGACAGTCTTTCGCCCGGACCAAGCTCCACGGTGCCCTTGTTGGGTTCCAAATCTCCACTGATGGCTCTAAGGAGCGTGGATTTACCGGCACCGTTGGCACCAATGACACCATAGATGTTGCCCCGTGTGAACTTGATGTTCACGTCTTTATACAAAACTCGTTTTCCGAATTGAATAGCAAGATTCGTTAATGTAATCATTTGTCTATCTGATATAAAAATATGTATTTGGCTGCAAAGGTACAAATAAAAATCGAGATAATCGCAATTTCTTGTTCTTGAGGTTGTTGAAAACGTGAATAATCCGCAGTGCCTCTTTGGGCGGTAGGGAAGAGTCTTTGTTAGATAGGGTGTGAACAGCCTGAAAGTTGATCCTCAATTGCCCCATTATCAAGAAATTTATACGTAACATTTCATTTTGATTGTGTATTTTTCATCACTATACTATCCGGAATGAAGATGTCCCTATAGATATCGCCAAGATCTATGTCGTGAACCGCGGAATGGGAGATCGTGTCTTTAACGACTCTCGTGGAGGCTATCGCTGGATCTGCCTTTCTTTTGTGGATCAATGTGGGAAGGTCGATCTTCCTCAAGGGAGGCAGGTCATAATTTTTATTGAGCACCATCTTCGGTGAATTGATTGCCCTCCAAAGAGAATCAAACCGCAACCAGTCCTCTTTGGAAGGTGGGATCAAGGCGTGCAAGCCGTTGATCATATTGTGCAGTTGAGAGATTCTTGCCGACTCCATGGGCAACATTTTCTTGTAGCCTGACAAAGCTTTCTTGAAGAGATCGCTGGCCTCCTGCCATTGGTCTTGAAAGAGATAGCAGAAGCCCAACTTGTAATGCGTTGCCGGTTCTTCATCTTTGTAACAGACTTTCAGCATCTGCTCGTACATAGGGATGGCCTTGTCAAACTGTTGTAAATAGAAATGGCTTTCGGCATCAGCATAATAATAGACAGCCCTCTCGTGTGGCGAATACACATCCATTTTGTCCATTATCGAATCGAGATAAGCCGTGGCTTTCTCATAATTCCAAGCATAATAATAGCAGACTCCCATATAAGCCAAAAATCTTGGATTCAGCTGATAATGCTTGTCGAGATCTTCAAACATCAGCAGAGCCTCATGATACTTGTGGCTTTGAAAATAATCCAAGGCCATTCCTAATTTCTCTGAGTCGCTTTGTGCCGAACTTGAAAGGGGGATCAGCAGAAAGGAGATCAGGATGATTACGTATCTAAGCATAGCATGAGTTTTTTAACGTAAGGCCTTTCCCAATCGTCGATGTGTCTTTTCTCTTGCCCATAACAAAGCAGGTCGAGATCCATATTGACGATGTTGTGACCTCTGAGTTGGCGGGTGTCGCCGCAGAGCGTTTCTATCTCTTTCAGTTTGGCCTTTGTTGTGGCTTCATCTGTGAAAGTATCGGCCACGGCAAGCAAATTGAGATATTTGTCCGACGCGATGCCGATGGGCTCTGTCCAAATGGCATTGGTGAACGCCACACAGCGAAAGGCATCGCACAGATATTTCCGTGCCATGTCGATATGGGCTTGCTGGTCGTGATTGGAACCCATTGCGATAATGATCTTCGTCGGATTTTTCATAAGGACAAAATTACTAATAATTATTAAAACACTTTATTGTTTTGTGTATTTTTATGATTTTATCTAACTTTGTCAACCAAAAGTAATGATAATGAGAAAAAAAATATTGCTGTTTGCTCTATTGGTGGTAGTTGTTGCCGCGCAGGCGCAGCTGCGTCCCAATATGGCTTATCAGACCTACATCAATCAGTATAAGGATTTGGCGATAGAGCAGATGAAGCGATATCGGATACCAGCCAGTATTACAATGGCCCAGGGGTTGCTGGAGAGCCGGGCTGGTTTGAGCGAACTTGCCCGACAGTCGAACAACCATTTTGGCATAAAGTGTCATGGTTGGACCGGCGCTACAGTCTATGCGGATGATGATGCCACGCAGGAATGTTTCCGTGCTTATGCCACGGTTTTTGATAGTTATGAGGATCATAGTAGGTTTCTGTCGCAGCAGCCACGCTATCGCTCTCTTTTTGGTCTTTCGATCACCGACTACAAAGGATGGGCGAGGGGATTGAAGGCTTGTGGCTATGCCACCAACCCTCGCTATGCCGACAATCTTATCAACATCATTGAGCTTTATCACCTGGAAAGGCTTGACAAAGCTAAAGATTACAACCGCTTTATTGTTGACCACTCCTCTAAGGTAAAAAACCAGGAGGGAGTGCTGCACCCCATAACGATTTACAACAAAAACTACTACATCATAGCTCGTAACGGAGATACATGGAAATCTATCGGTAAGGAAATTGGCATCTCATGGCGTAAGATAGCCAAATACAACGAGCGCGACAAAAAAGACAATGTCATACCCGGGGAGAGAATCTATTTGAAGAAAAAACGTTCTAAAGCTGAAAAACGTTTCAAGAAGTATTATCATGTTGTCAAGCCGGGCGAGAGTATGTATAGTATAGCCCAACTTTATGGTATCAAATTGAAGAGTTTGTACTCTATCAATTCTTTGTCGCCCAACTATCAGATTTATGTCGGTGCCCTTTTGAAGGTTTATTGAACGGGCCAACACTATATGCGACAACGATGGAGTTGTCGCTAACAATCTTTTATAGGAGAGTGCCTATTATAAAGCAAACGATCGCAGATATGATGAAGGGCTGGGAAGAAAACTTCCCGGCCCTTCGTTTACTCAAAGTATGTGATTATCCAAAGTAGATGTAAATCACAAACAGCAGGATGATAGCGGCCAAGGCCGAAAAGAAATAAAACAAAGCTTTGGGAAAAAACTTGATCATCTTCTTTCTTCGCCTTGACTGTTCGAAGTCACTGAGCTCTTCGTGTTGATGACGGCGCTGAGATCTGTCATGGTTGGAATGATGACTGTGGTGGGAGTGATGCACGTGATACTCATTGTGTGATTGGTGCTCGTGATGCGTGTGATGCTTTCCAAACTCTTCTACGGCTTGTGGTTTGCGGTCTTCTGCAAGAGAAGGCCGCTCCTTTTCCAGATCGCTTGACAGATTGTTTGTCAACACTGGAGCATCGATAGGCTCCTCCACTCTTCTTCCTTCAGATTTAACCTTAGCCTCCTCTGATGTAAGGGAGAAACTCTCTTCTGTCTCTTTCATTAATTGTTAGAGTTGTTACTTTTATTAAAAGCGGAAATCCAGTTCCACGTCGACCATATTGTAATTCTCCTTTAGCAGGCTGCGGTCAATGATGTGTGCGTATTCGGCATTCAGCTGAATGTTCTTTGCGAAATAATAGTTGAGTCCAGCCTCATAGGCGTTGCGTGCTTTTGAACCGCTGCCCGTTGGAGTGTAGTAATCATAGCGCGCTTTGGCATAGAGCTTCTTCTTGATAACCGGGGCGATAACCAATGCGTAGACACCTTCGGCTTTGTCGCCATTTGAGGAAAGGGTGCAGTCTTTGGCGTCTGATTCCTTTTGATAGCTGGTCTTAAACGCATAGCCGGTAGAATGAATGTATTCAGAACGAAGTGTCCAATCGTTGGTTTTGTACTCTGCCGATACGGCGTATCTGCGCTGCTGCAGTCGGCGTGTGCCAGAGTGGTCAACGGTGTTGCCTTTGGCATCTACGGTTTGCCAGGTGCCTTTTCTGGCATAAGATCCAGTCCAGCCAAACCAGCCGAGTCGCATACCCTTGACTGGCATAACCCATGCGCCACCGATGAGGTCTTTCTGCTGGTCTACGTCTTTGACGTTGATACCCTGGCCGTTGTAGACTCCCACTTGGTAATGGAAAAGATAACGATTGTTGGCGTTCTTGAACAAATCGCCTTGCAATTGAATACCGATATCGCGGCCATTGCTGGCGTGGCTGCCATTACGGTCGTTGAATCCCGCGAGTTTCAACACGTTCTGCCCATAAGACATAAAGCCTTGGTCGATGGGGTTCATAGGATTCTCAAAGGTAAAAGCCCGCTTGAATTGGCCGACCTTGATATATGCGAACTTGTATTTCTGCCATTCTACGAACAGGTCTACAACCCTTGGGGAATTCCCTAATGTGCTCGTATTGCCATTGAACTGAATTTGAGTCTTCCAGTAGAAATCTTGGGCTATACGTCCTTCAAGTGACATACGAAGCATGCGTAAGTTGAAAGAGTTGGACTTGCTATTGGCTTGGGATGAATACTGATACTGAGTCAGAGCATACCCCGACAGTTTAATGTTGCTGAACCATTGCTTGCTGTCTTGGGCATTTCCCGCCAAAACAAGTGCAGACATAGCGAAGGCACCGAGCATTCTCTTTTTTAAGTTCATATTACAAATGTTTTATATATTCTTAGTTTCTTTATTGCTCATGTCAGTCTCCTCTTTGACTCTTTGATAAATAGAGTTGACAAGGCCTTTCAAATTGCAAAAGTACAGTTTATCATTGAATTAAACAAATTTTAAATATGTTTTTTCTTCTTTTGCCTCAAAAACTAACCAAAAGGAATGCTTTGCGACGGTAGTGTCTGTGCAAGTGCCCGATTGTATGATGATTCATGGTAGTGTTAAGTTTGCCAGTAAAACTTTAGATTGGTGGCGGCTGTTTTCAAGAGTGTCTGCCTGTTGAATTATATTTCCTATATCATACGAAAAAAATGCCGCAGTTTTTGCAGCACTTTCAGTAGTCGATAGGGGACTACAAACCACGACTACCAATAATAATGTAAAGCATTAATAACCAATAACTTACATTAATTTACGATTTTCTTTAAATGCGTTTTTCACGACGGATTCACGACCAAATTTCCAGCTAATGGGGAAAACGCAAAAAAAGGCGTAGCAGTCTCACGACAACCACGCCCCAGCGTTTTAATAATTTGCCTTTGTGTTTTCGCTGCAAAGATACAAAATTTATTTCAAGAACTGCAATTCGCTGTAGATGTTTTTTCTTTCTCGGGAATTGCAGGAGCGGGTGGCCGTTAGAGGTTGCAGCCTTGTCACGTTCCAGTGGTGAATCTCCCCTACCGCATCCCCCTCTCTTGCAGGAAAGCGAAATCGTGAAACATTGCCCCTTGCGAAATTCCGAAACCTCCCAACACCCAACGCAAAAAGAATTTTCTTTTTTTTCCCCCCTATAGGGGGATAAAAAATCGAAGATAAATTTTTTTGTGTGTAGAGGTGTGTTCCGCGCGAAGCGTGAAACATTGGAGACGCTGAAAACATTGTCTGCGGCATTGTTAAGCGAAGAAGTGGCTAATCATATCTCTTGCGCTCGTCCTTCATATTGTTCAACAGTCCTATAAGGAAGTCTGGGTCTTGCGTCACCTTTGCCAGCAGTCCGTCCGTGGCATACATGCCGTGCTTACGGATGGACGGTATCACCTCGTGCGTCACCCACCGTTTGAACTGTTTCGCTGTCGGGAGCTTGGAAGAGAGGACAAGAGAATAAAGACCGCTTTCGTTGATGATGGTCATATTGTAGTTTTGACCTCCCATCGCAAATTGCGATGTCTGCTTATCCTCTTCGTCTACATGCTTGCCTATTTGTAGGGGGTATCGTTTTATTGAAGGGATGCCAGTGTCATACCCCGTCCCCAACCCTTTTTTCGCACGAGTGGGATTTTTTCAGTGCTTGGGGGATGTCGGTATTCGGCCACTATAAAAAAGCAACGTATATCGAAATGGGAAGGGACGCGCCCCGCCTCTTGGGATTCTCCTGGAGTGCGGCGTCATCTGTCCTTTGTTATGAATCTATCTTTCTCCACGATGCACTCGCGGAACACAAAAGGGCGACGACCTTTCCTTGAGTTGTGGAGACTTATGCGCTGCAACATATTCGCACGACGCAAGGCGTAGTCTCTGAACCGTGAGGTGTATCGGCTCTTTACGTCCTCGATGACGGCAACGCCCTTGAGGTTGTCAATATAAACGAAGTCGCAGGTGTAATGGTGGGCTCGCTCCATGACTCGCTCGACATGCTTGGTTCTGGTCTTCAGCCTCACCTCGACCGTCTTGCAGAGACGTGGGACTATCACGAAACGAATTTGTCTGTGGATGCTGCTCACCTCTCCGCGTATCTCCCCGCAGCGCAAGTCCATGTAACGCTCCAGCTCGTCACGGCTGTCGAACGACATACCATTGTGAAAGCATTTTCTCTTTGTTATTTTAGATTTCATTCGTTATTTCCTTTCTAATGTATTAAAACGCTGCTGCTCGTAGTTGATTCCGTTTGCGTCCAGCAAGTCGAGAATATCTGCAAAGTTGCGTCTTTTTTTGCTATAATTATTCATTCTGATTAAAATTTATATTGTCCATGATTTCACGACTTCCAATTGAAGCCCCTTTTCGAGTATCGCAATTGCGGGATTCTTGCTTCTCATTCCTGCAAGCAGACTGTCAGCCCGTTCCAAAATCGTCTCTTTGGCCGTTTTTCTTCCCTCTGAGACGTTTTCTCTGCTCTCGCTTGGTAGTTGGCCGTCTGATGTGTTTTGTGCGCCCGTAGGCCTCAAAATAGCCTCACTCGCCAAAACGTCCGCAATGTCGGTGTTCCAATCGTACCGCTCCAGCTCTGTGTTCACGCTGACTTTCAGCAGCTTCCCAAGGCTGCTCTCCACCACGTCCCGCTCCCACCGCTCAGCCTCTCCAGCGTCAGGAAATAGAGTGATACAGTCGAACCCCTGCAAGATGGTGGCCGACGCTGCAAGCAGGTTCTTCAGCATTGCGCACCCTCCCGTCGCAAGGTTCACGACGTTTCCTGCTCCTGTCGCAATGTCGTAGCAGGTCATTGCAATGGCGGACTTCTCGCCCTCGAAGACCCTTACCAGCGTGGAAGCAGACCGACCGCGCAAGAGGTGTAGCCCAAAGAGGCATTGGTGCAGCTCGCCCACCACCTCCTCACCGTGGCCGTAGCGTCGCAAGTAAGAGTGCAGCCAGTTCGCCCCCGCCTCTTGGTATCGGTGTCCGTCGGGGCGATATGCTATCATCTTCCCCGTGCGCGTCAACCCGTCAAGCCCTATTTGGGGAAAGACCGTGTATCGGTCTATCTGCCCGACGTGGTAGAGTGAGACGGCCTTTTCGACCGTCTCTTTGCTGAAGATGTTGGACAACCAAGCGACAAGGGGGCTGTCCCATGCGTGTCTCTCGGCCCTGCGGACGTAGCAGTTTGGCACGTGTAGCGTTTGCAGGGGGATGTTTGCCATGGGCGACGGCCTTAACGCCCCGCCCCGCAGGTTGAGGTGGTTGTCCTTCGCGTATTCCTTGGGCGTTAGGTTGTAGCCGCAACTCTGTTCATGGTCACACTTTCCGCAATTCTCGCCAAGAGGCTTCCCCGTCTCCCTATCAATGTAAAGCACAAGGGAACGACGGCCACAACGGGGACAAACCTGCTTTTGCCTACGTCCGTTCGCCCTTGCGGTCTGGGACGTGTCGAAGATGAAACGATAACTTTTCATTGTTCCCCCTCCGACGCTATGGTGATAACCCTGCTTTTCTGCTCCCGTTGCAGGATGCCAAGTCGCAAGGCTGTCTCCACGACCTTCTCCGCCTCCTTTGCACCTCCGCAAATCTCCGCAAGCCTGCCGGCCAGCTCTCGCTTCGACTTGAACGTGTCACCGGCCCTGCCAACCTTTGCGATGGCATCCACGGCCTCATCACGTTCACGCTCTGCCTCGGCCTCTTTCATCTGCTGAGCAAGCCCAAAGGCCGAAACGATTCTCTCCCCGTCTATGGACAAAGCGAAGTCGGGGGCTTCCAAGTCTCTGCTCTTCGACGTTGTTACCTTGAAGTAAGCTGACCGTGACGCGGCTTCGGGCTGTCCCTTGGCCAGCGGGTCTTTCACCTTGGAGACGCTGAAAACGTTGTCAGCCTTGTTCATCCCCTCCGTGCCAATGTGTCCGCGCATGACCCCATCATCGCCCATCTTGTTTGAGTGCAGGACGTAGAAGACCGTGACGGGATTCCCATCGGTAAGCTCGCCATCTGAAAGCGATAGAATCCATTGGCTCACCGCCTCGGCCTCGGCTGAGTCGTTTATATCCTCCATGAGGTCTCGGATTCCGTCTATCACAACGAAATCGGGGCGACGCTTGCGCACGACCCGCTCTATTACCTCCAGCCGTGTCTCAGGCTTCAATGGGCGAAGTTTGAGGAATTGCAGCGCAGGAGCAAGCGTGTCGGGGTTCGCGTCGTCAGGAAGCCCAAGAGTTGCACGTATGCGCCTCCACTGTCTCGCTATGTTGTAGTCGTGCTGCTCGGTGTCCACCCAAAGCAGGGACTTGGGCTGATTCTTCGCTTTTATGCGCAAGTCGGGGGAAAGACTTATTTCCCCGCCAATGGCTGCCGCAACAAAGAGAGTGCAGACGATGGACTTCCCGACGCCAGCCCGTCCCGTTATCGCGTTCAAAGACCCAAGCGGGCAAACGTCCACCCCGTTCACGCTGAACATGAACTGCGGTTCTTGGATTGACGGGTCATTGGGGTTTAATATGCAGCGTTTAATTAACGCGTCCAGCTCCGCCTCGTTTTCCTTTGATACGTTCTTGGTTTCGGCTGTAAGGATGCTGCCTACTGCCTTAAATTCTGCTGTGTCCATTTGTTACCTCCTTTCTCTGAAAACGCCCAAAAGCCTTTGGCAAATCAAAAGAAATTGCTATCTTTGCAATAGCAATGGGGTTAGACCAGTGTCTCATGCCCTACCTCCCTTCTCTTCTTTGGCCGTTACTTCGCCGTGACGGCCTTTTTCGTCTCCGCCTTGTTGCATCAACGCCTCAACGTCTGAACTCTTGTAGAAGAGCTTCTTTCCCACCTTGAACGGCTTTAGATAACCGTCCCTGCCCCATCGCCAAAGGGTGTTCTTACTCACTCCTAACTTAGCTGCAACTTCATCGTTGGACAAAGAGGCCTCCTGCTGAGGCTCTTCTTTCACTGTTGGCGCATTGTCCATAATCTCCTTGGCAATAGCAAGGAAAAACTCCCGCAAGTCGGCTGGGGTGACTGATAGCGTTACATTTGCACCAGCCTCCAATATTTTTTGAATATCCATAAATATAAGTTTATGGTGTTTGTAATTTTTGGCGGGCGACTCTCGGCAAAAGCCCCACGCCTAACGACGGGCTGCCGAAACCTGCCGTTCTGCGTGCAAATGTAAATGAAAAAAAAGATTTCCAATCATAATAAAAGCGAACAAAAAAGAACGTTCTATTCTGTTCTATTTTGTTCGCTTCTTCACTTCCTAAAACTACAATTTTTGGTATCTGCTCTCTATCATTTCCCCCAACGGCTCAAGCTCTTTTTCATTGTTATCGCTCATGCACTTACTATAACAACTTTTTACGCCTCTATTGCCAAACTCTTTTTCTAACGCCCCGTAAGATGGCCTCATAAACCACCCCTTTAAAAAAGCGGCCTTTATAAAGCAGAAGAATTCCATCCCACTTTTCCCCTCGGTTTCTTTATGAAGCACCTCAAGATGCCCGTCGGGATTTTCGACTAACCATAAAATGCTTTTGGCTTTCGGTCTTCCACGATGGGGGGCTTCCACCTTTGTTTGCAGTGTTGGCGAAGCGACGTTTTCAGCGTCTGTTTGTAGTATTGGCAAAACAACGGCTTCCCAATACGCTTTTATGTGTATAGCCAAAACAAACCCCTTAGCCTCAGTCTTTCCAATCTTCATGCGATTGGATATAACCTTTTTCAGCAAAAGTTCTGTCTTGCACGCCAATTCGTATATCTTACGACAACGCTCCAGCAAATCAGTTCTGCCGCGTTCGATAAGCAAGCCTATTGCCTCCTTGTAGCTTTTCAGTTCTTTAAAATTAACCCGACGGCCACTCTTAAGAATCTTTTGAAACTTCTGCTCTTGGTGATAATCCAAAGTAATGTTCACGTCCGTCCCCATTTGAAACTTCTGCTCCTGGAGATTACCCAAAGCAAATTTCATGGCCGCCCCCATTTTGTTAATTATCTCTACCGCTTCCGTAAGTATCATTCCACGCCCTCCTTGAACAAGTCTTCTGTCGTCTTCATCTTCTTTGCTGTTGTGTTGCGTTATTCTATCATCTTCACTACCTCCTGCAGGGTTGAATCCTCTATCTTGCGATAGCGGGAAAAAGCGGTTGACCCCTCCACGTGTCCCGACATTTTCCCAATTAGGCTGGGGTCTTTTACGTGCAAGTAGGCGTTTCCCACGAACGTCCTGCGTGCCATGTGGCTGCTCGCTACCGTGTTGATGGGCTTCATTTCAACTTCGCCCGTCTTGGAGTTGCGCACGGCTACGCTCCTGACGATTCCAACCTCGGTGAATATCTCCTTGATGCTGCTGTTGTAGTTCTGCGGGGATATAAAGGGGAACAAACGCCCTTTCTTATCCACGCCCTTGTATTTGCTTATCAGCTCCTTTGCCTTTGGAAGCAGTGGGACGCGCGCCTCGATTCCCGTTTCGTCCTTGGTCTTGTGTGGCACGTATACCAGCACCCCGTCGACGACGTTCTTTGAGGTAAGCCTCATCAAGTCGCTCACCCTGCAGCCCACAAGACATTGGAATACGAATATATCCCGCTGCGTCTCCAACCTCTCGCAGTCCGCGAAGTCGTAGTCGGCTATTCGGTTTCGCTCCGCAACTGTGATGTAATAAGGGTCTCCGTAATGCTCAGAACCGATTTCAAAGCCCTCAAAGGGACGGTTTGAGGTTATCTGCTTCTCGTTCAACCAGCCAAAGAAAGATTTCAAGTTTCTTTGCAACTTCACTATCGTGTTGTCGCCCCGCTCTTCGATGCTCGTCCGTCCCTTTCTCACGCCAGCAGGGTAAGAACGCAGCAGCCGTGAGAAAACCTGCGGGTATTCCTTCGACAATCTTTTCTCGTTGCGCAGGTAGCTCACGAAGTCTTCCAAGTCCTCAGATTTTATCCTGTCAACGTCGAAAACAAAGCCCTTGCGCTTTTCGTCGGTGGCGCGCACGAAGCCTTGGTAACGCTTTATGTCGCGCACGAGAACCCAAACTGCGTTTCTGTTGACGTAGCAGAACCCTTTTTCAGTGATGTAACGCTCCGCCAGCTCCACAATGTCCTTCCCTGCAGTGACCTTGGGGCGTTCGGGGTGGTTGATGTTGTCAACGAGTGTTTGTAGCCAGTCGGACGTGATGGCCTTTTTGTCAGCACTCGCAAAAGCGTCCGAGATTCTTGTTATCATGCTGTCGAGTGCGGACTTCTTCTTCTCGTGGTAATCCACGTCCGCTGCCTTGTGCTTCCGAATCACGAATTCCCCGCAACTTTTCAGCAGGTAGTGACGTTTGGATGCGTTGGACTCCGTGGCCGTGATGGTGTTTGGCGGGATTCTCACGCCCAGCTCCTCGGTCTTTCTTCTGTCGACGTAATACTCGAAATAGTCGGGGTTGACATAGATTTCACTTTTCGCATAGAAGCCCAGCCCCCTGCCGCCCGTCAAACGGATGAGAATTTCACGCCTACCCGTCACGGGGTCTGCCTTGCTCGAAAGTCGTAATGTGATAGATGCCATAAATCAAATTATTAAAACGTAGACAATATAAGTTTGGGGGTTGTCAACCACCCACGCTGCAAAGATACACAATTAATCCTAAAGGCAAAATAATTCACGACAAAAAATTCACGACCGATTCACAACCGAATCACGACGAAACATTCTTTAACGAAAACGTATAAAAAGTTTAATGTGCGTAAACCTTTGATTTATAGCTAAATATGGGATTGATTCTTTTTATTGGTTTTTCTTGGATTTGATTAAAAAACGCAATAAGTAGTCGATAGGGGAATCGAACCCCTATGCCAAGATTGAGAATCTTGTATCCTAACCATTAGATGAATCGACCATCTTTTTATTTACCCTCAGCGGAAGCTGGGGGATTCGAACCCCCGGTACGCTAATCGCGCACGGCAGTTTAGCAAACTGCTGGTTTCAGCCACTCACCCAAACTTCCTTACCGAAGAGGTTTTCTCTGAATTACATCTCATTGCTGAAATGCGAGTGCAAAGGTAGACATATTTTTTTATACCACCAAACTTTTGATGAACTTTTTTTTGAAAAAGTTGTTTTTTCTACATCTATCTGTGTCTTTAGACGGTTTTTACAGTCTCTATTCCAGAAAAAAGGAAGCCAAACAACATTTCTTTGCTTGGTGCTGAGTAGATAAATTTGTACCTTTGCAGCATGAAGATGTTTTTCAAATCACTATTGTCGTTATGTCCCAATCTCCAGATAAGCAACAATTCATAGCAGATGTCTATAACATTGTCAGTCAAATTCCTTGTGGAAAAGTGCTCACTTATGGGGCGATCGCCCGTCTTGCCGGTTGGCCGAACCACTCACGAATGGTGGGTTGGGCTTTGAGGACTGTGGGCTCATCTCTAATGATCCCCTGCCATCGGGTTGTCAACAGTCAAGGACGAATGGCACCCATGTGGGCTGAGCAAGCTGAAATGTTGAGAAATGAGGGTGTGGTATTTAGAAAACACCCGCATGACAACTGTGTAGATCTGAGCTCTTCTCTTTGGCATCCCGAAGACTAATACTTACTGCGCACGGAAGAAAAGGTAATAAATGGCTATCAAGGCGGCCACCAAGACGAGTGTGAGTACCGTCTTGATCATGCAGCTCGCAACTTTCTTGAAAACGAACACGCCGATAATGATGGCGATGAGGACATAGAGATAATATCCAAATTCCATATATTGATTTTTTTTATTTAAAAATGTGAAGGAATGCCGCTGGGATTGGAGTCTCAAACTCCATGGGCTGATGGGTTACTGGATGATAAAAACAAAGGACATAGGCATGAAGGCACAGTCGCCCACAGGGATCGTCGCCATTGCCATATTTCACGTCGCCACAAACCGGATGCCCCATATCCGCACTGTGGACGCGGATCTGGTTTTTTCGGCCTGTCTCCAAACGGAACTCTACAAGGCTATGATCTACAGAGCGTCGGAGTACATGATAGTGGGTGACCGCGTATTTTCCTCCATTGTCTTCCGGACTTGAGTAGGTTATGAAAGCGCGGTTGTCCTTCAGCCAATTGGCGATTGTACCCTCGTCGTTTTCCACTTCCCCACTAAGTACGGCAACGTAGCGACGGTCGTAAACGATATGATGCCAGTCTGATTCCAAAGTCAACTCTGTCTGTTTGTCCTTTGCGTATATCATGAGTCCGCTCGTGTCACGGTCAAGTCGATGCACCACGTGTGCTGTGCAATGTTGGCGCGACTGTCGGAAATATTCATCCAAGACAGCTTTTACGTTCAACGATTTGTGGCCGGCTTCCATAGAGAGAATACCTATGTTTTTTTCGATAACCACGATATATTTGTCCTCATATACCAAACGGAGATAGCGGCTCCGGAAACAATCGTTCTGTTTTGACTTACTCACAGAAATCTTGTCGCCGACCTGTAAGGGCCAGTTGAACTGCGTTCTGATTTTGCCGTTCACCTTTATGCCGTGGCCATGCAATGTGGCCTTTATCTTGTTGCGACTTGCCCCCTCAAGATTTTGCAACAACCATTCCAGCAGCGGTTGGGCTGTTTTCACTTGATAAGTTGAATAGTTATTCTTTTGTTGATAGTTTACTTGTTTCATGTCGGCAAAGGTAGTACTAAATCATTTAACAATGATGATTCGTGTGTTAAAAATTACTACCCATTCTTCGTTTTTCCGTTTTTACCAGTTCGGGATGGATATCTATGATGTTTTTGTTATCAAATCTTTGAAAGCAGAAAATTTAGGCAAAGCGGTAATTAGGCACAGCGGATATTTTTAGTGGATGGTAGTGAGAGAACACACAAGTTGTGAATGACAAGATAAGCCCATTGACCTATAACAGCTTCCTCTTATGTGCAACGGGTGATGATGTATAAGATTTTAATGAGTAAAAAAAACATCCGCAATGCCTATTGTCCTGCATTGCGGATGGTGTTAATGCCGTGAGTCAAACCAATGATGGTTTGCCCTATGGCTTGGTGATTCCAATTCTATCGTTATTTCAGATGATTCTCAAACCATTGAGCAATCTGTCGCAAAAGGTGGTTGCGGGTGTTGCCACCAAAGATACTGTGGTTGCGATTGGTATAATAGTTTTCTTGGAAGTCCTTGTCAGCTTGAACCAGGGCCTCTGCATATTCAAATGTGTTTTGGGGATGCACATTGTCATCGGCAGTACCATGTACGATGAGTAGGGCGCCGCTGAGTTGTTTGGCGCGAGCGATGGGATTGTCGTTGTAACCTTCAGCATTCTCTTTAGGAGTGCGCATGTACCGCTCTGTATAAATAGAGTCATAATAGCGCCAGTTGGTGGGCGGAGCCACTGCGACGCCTGCCTTGAACACCTTGCGGCCCTCGCTCATGCTCATCAAGGTGTTGAAGCCACCAAAGCTCCATCCCCAGATGCCTATATTGTCTTTGTCTACATACGGCAGTGAGCCCAGATACAAGGCCGTCTCTACCTGGTCTTTCGACTCTTTCTCGCCCATTGTCAGGTAGATGGTCTTTTCGAAGTCGGCTCCCCTTGCTCCAGTTCCGCGTCCGTCGACACAGGCCACGATAAATCCTTGCTGTGCCAAATACATATCGAAAGCTCCTCCGTTGCCCATTGAGCCTATTTGCCATGAGTTGACAACTTCCTGACTGCCAGGGCCGCTGTATTGGAACATGATCACAGGATATTTCTTTGAGGGATCAAAATTGGTGGGCTTCACCATCCATCCGTCCAACTTCACCCCTTCGGATGTAGTGAACGAGAACATTTCTTTCTTTGTAAATCCATACTGCTGGATCTTGTCCTTCAATTTGCTGTTGTCCAGCCGGGTGGAGAGTGTCTTTCCCTGACGGTTGCAAATCGTATACACATAGGGCGTGTTGGCGTCACTCCAAGTATTGACGAAATACTGATAGTCGCCAGAGAAGATAGCACTGTTCCAACCCTCTTGACGGGTCAGACGTTCTGTGCGGCCATTCTTGTGCGTGACCATGATTTGACGGTCATGCGGATTGAGCGGGGCAGCCTGGTAGAAGACGTCTCCATTTTGCTCGTCGTAACCATAGACCTGGAGAATGTCGTAGTTACCGTCACCGACCTTTCTTTGCAGCTGTCCTCCCATGTTATATATATATAGGTGCATGAAACCATCGCGGTCGGAAGGCAAAAGGATATGTTCTTTACCAATGATGATGGCATCCATCGCATTTTCCTGCACGTAGTTTTTTGCAGCCTCCCTGATGATCAAGTGGCTTACTGTGGAGCGGGGGTCAACACCGTAAAGATTGAGCTCGTCTTGATGGCGGTTCAAAGTATAGACAATGATTCTGTTGGGATCCGTCGTTGCTTTGATACGGGGAATGTAGCCGTCGTCGGCGAGTGGAATGTTGAGCTGACGGGTCTTTCTACTTTTAATGTCATAGCTCCATACGCTGACCTTAGAGTTGTCCTCACCGGCTTTCGGGTATTTGTAGCTGTATTCTCCCGGATAGATGCTGTATTCTTCCTTCGCGGGTGATTCACCCTTGAAGAGTTGCAGACTATAGGTCTTAACCTTACTTTCGTCATATTTGATCCAGCAGAGCATGGTTCCATCAGCGTTGAAAGTGAGCGCCCTGTTGAATCCGAACTCCTCTTCGTTTACCCAATCGGGCAAGCCATTGATAATGGCGTTGAACTTGCCGTCGGTTGTTACCTGAGAGATGGCGTTGTCGTAGAGTAATTTTACCAAATAGATATTGTTGTCACGGACAAAAGCGATTTGTTGTCCGTCTGGACTCCACGTAGGAATCTGTTCGGAGCCTTCAGCGGAGAGCTTCTCCAGCTTATGGCTTTTTATGGTGTAAATGTAGAAGTCTGCTTTGTAACTGCGTCTGTAAATAGGACGTTTATTGGTGCAGATAAGCATTCTCGTGCCATCGGGCGACAACAAGTAATCGCTAAATTTAGAGATTTTCTCGCCCTGTGTGTTGTTGACATCGAAGAGAACGCCTGTTTCCTCTCCTGTTTTGAAAGAGCAACGAACTACTTGTTTTCCGCCATCTTTTATTTGTGCGTACTGGTCTGTACCTTTGATGGGATCGATACCAGAGATGGCCTGAGCGTTGAATTCACCGTCGGCAATCTGTTTCAGTCCAATCTTCTCTTGGGCGCCAGCCGTTGATACAGCCATGAAAAGAGCCGCACACATTACTGCCATTTTTATCATTGTATTGGATTTTTTAGTTGTTTGTGGCAAAATTACAAAAAGTTTCCCTATTTTTGCCAAAAACAAAAGAATAAAAGATGTTTCTATATAATGATTATACTACGTGGGTGGCCAAGACCTTCGGACACAAGATTCAGAAGATTGCTATTGATGCGGGTTTTACTTGTCCGAATCGTGATGGGACAAAGGCAAGGGGAGGATGTGTTTTTTGCGACAACAAGGCTTTTAACCCGCCCTATTGCTCTTCGAAAAATTCGATCAGACAACAATTGGAAGAAGGTAAGCTCTTTTTTTCCACAAAAGGAAATGCGCAACATTACTTGGCTTATTTCCAAGCATACAGCAACACTTATGCACCATTGCGTCGTCTGCGACAACTCTATGAGCAGGCTCTCTCCGTGGAAGGTGTCGACGGGATTGTGATCGCCACCCGTCCTGATTGCGTTGATAATGAAATACTCGATTATCTTCAAGGATTAAACAGCCGGACTTTCGTAGAAATTGAATATGGGATTGAGTCAGTGAACGACGATCTTTTGCGGAGAATCAACCGGCAACATGACTTTTCCTGTTCACGAGAGGCGATTACCGCTACCCATCAGCGTGGGATAACCACTGGAGCGCATCTTATTATAGGGCTTCCTGGACAAAGCCGAGAAGAAATATTACAGGAAGCTGAAACAGTGTCGGCGTTGGACATAGACATCTTGAAAATCCATCAATTGCAGGTAATCCGTGATACGCAACTTGCAAAGATGTATGAGATTGAGCCTTTCCATGTGTTGGAATTAGATGAATACATCACTCTGTTGGCCCAATTCCTTAGACGCGTCGGATGCGGAATTGTGATAGAACGATTGGTGAGCACGAGTCCTGCCAATCGATTGATAGCTCCCCACTGGGGAGTAAAAGCCAACGAAGTGGCTTTGCGTCTAAAAGAATATATGCATGAAAAGGGCTACCACCAAGGCGACCTGTCTACTGAAACTTTGAATAGGCGGTGTCTTTAAGCAACTGATCGACGGTGACATCCTTATGATGCTTCATGTAGTGGTCCACCAAAGATATGTATTTTGATTTGAACATGGGGTGGGGAAGTATCTGGTTTACAGTCCACATCACCTTTCCAATATGCAAATCACGGCCCAATTGCGAGATCTGGTCATGATCCTTCATGGGATAAAGGCTCAGCAAATAAAAAGTCAGGCAATCAGGAACGATATATTTTCTTTCCATCGTTTCACGTTGCTGCTCTGGATAGTAGCGCTGATATACAGGGTAGTCTTTGCCCAAATATTTGTCGAGTGAGATGCCGATAAGCTTGTCGCCAACAATGATGCTTTGGTCTAAGGCTCCAATTTGCGTGTAAATAATTGGATGCTGAACATTTGGCAACAGGTCTTTCAGCTTGATGAAAGAGTTTGTCAGCATATCATTCAAGTCGTCCATATTGGCATATTGAGCCTCGGCGTCTGCAATGATGTTCTGCAGCGTGGAGTCTTGAAAGAAACTGAGAAATTTGTTATTGATATGTGAGTCCGTCACTGCGCCTAACTTCAAGACATCTTCCACTAAAGTACGCGTCTCTACTGGATAGGTCGTGTTCATTTGTTGCAAGGCAGAAAAGTCACCCGTAGTGAGATAGCGGCTCTCTAAACGATCATACCGCTGGATCTCTATGCGGTCAGGATCGTCTTCCTCTCCAGTTATTTTGAATTTCCAGTCACATGAGTCGAGACAGAAAACAACGAGAAGACTGAGTAATATGGCGTATATTCTTTTCAAAGTCGTGCCTTTTTTGAAACAATGCAAAAATACTAAAAAATAATTAAATAAACAAGTTTTGGACTAAAAAAACTTTAAAAGAACGGCTTTGACGTGAAAATAGATGATTTTAATATGAAATATTGCACATATCAGCCCAAGTGAGCACGTATTTATCATCCACGAGAAACTTAACAGACAGTTTCTCGTTATTCTTCAAGTTCATTACTTCCAATTGGTTTTGGCCGTTGTGTTCTACCTTCATTTCCGAATATTTCAAGCCTTGTTCTGAAAAAAACTTGTAGCAGGTTTCTTTAGCGCTCCAGTTGAGGAGCTTATCGGTCAATGAAGGGGCAAACTCGTCGTGTCTCATGAAGTAATCAGTGATTCGTTCCACCCGGTTGTTCATCCATTCGATGTCTATGCCCAAGCGTTGGTCCGGCTTTTGGCAATAGAGCATGGCTAAAAAATTGCGTGTGTGGCTGATGCTAATGGAACCACTGGTCAAGAAGGGCTTGCCTTTTGCGTTGTGGTGGATGACAGGCTGACGATCACCGGTGACCGCTTCCAGCAAGGCGCAGGCACAAAGTCTTTCTTGCCTTCTTGTCCTGCTTCGCATGTTTTCTAAACTTTGCGCCATGTATGGATAGCGAACCAATAATTCTTGATCGCTTTCTTCCATGTACCATAACGCCAGTTTTGTCTCTGTGCTTACCTCATCAATCCTTATCAGCGGCATCTTTCTTGGGTTTTTCGTGGACAGTTACTTTTATGCGGCTGATCCTTCTCTCTTCAATCTTAACCACCTCGAACGTGTAGTTCTTATACTCTATTTTCTCATGAATGGAGGGGAAGTCTCCTTTGATCTCAAGCAGTAGGCCTGCCAACGTATCAGCGTCGCCTTCAACGTCCTCAAACTCATCGTCATCGATGTTGAGGATTCGTGAGAAGTCGCTGAGAAGGGTCTTGCCTTCAAAAACGTATGTATTGTAGTTGAGTTTGGTGTAGGTTCGCTCCTCCTCGTCGTATTCGTCGTTGATTTCACCAACAATTTCTTCCAAAATATCTTCCATCGTGACGATACCGCTCGTACCTCCAAACTCATCCACTACGATGGCAATATGAACCTTGTTGTCTTGAAACTCTCGCAGAAGGTCGTCAATTTTCTTGGTTTCAGGCACGAAGTATGGTGGGCGGATCAGACTCTGCCAGCGGAAGTTGCCGGGTTTTTGCAGGTAGGGCAGGAGATCTTTGATATAGAGTACGCCTCGAATATTGTCTTCATTGTCTTGAAATACAGGGATTCTGCTGTAGTTATTTTCAATGATACTTTTCAGAACGTCAGCATAAGAACTTTTGATATTAATGTCAACAATGTCATGGCGACTGGTCATGATTTCCTTTGCTGTCTCATCGCCAAATCTGATAATACCTTTAAGCATGCTCTGCTCATCCTTTATCTCGTCTTTGTCGGTGAGTTCTAAGGCCTGCTCCAGATCGTCTACGCTAAGTTGGCGGTTTTCCTTTGGCATTGCTTTTTCCGCCAGCACTCCGCTACGCATAAGAATTGTTTCTAAAGGCCAGAAAAAACTACGAAGGATCATTACTCCATGAACGGCCCTACGGCAAAAGCGAAGTGGATTCTGTCGGCTGTAGACCTTTGGCATAATTTCACCAAAAAGAAGAAGAAGGAAAGTAAGGATGACCGTGATGCACAGAAATTGCAGCCACGCTTGCTTGAAGGTAATCAATTGAGCGAAAATATAATTGCAAAGCATGATGATCATCACGTTCACAAAGTTGTTGGCTATTAAAATCGTAGCCAAAGTCCGCTCGTTGTCTTCTCTCAACTGCTGAATCTTTGCATCCACTTCGTTTTTTTCCGGTTCCAATTCGTTGATATCGTCGGGTGAAAGGCTGAAAAAGGCAATTTCGGAACCGCTTGCAAAGCCTGATAGAAACAGTAGTGCCACAGCCAAAGCTGCGGCTATTATCACAGAAGCCGTGATAGGATGAAATTCTATCAAGGCTTCTAAGGATATATTCAAAAGTATCTCTGTCATAAATAATTAGAAAGGCAGCCCATTCTTGTTCGGCTCTTTGGGATTTGCAGCCGCATTGCTTGACTGGGCTGAAGGGTTGGCGGAAGGCTGAGGGGCTGGTTTTGAAGAGAGCATCTCCATGGCATTTACCAGGATTTCCGTTACATAGCGTCGCTGCCCCATTTTATCATTGTAGACCGAATAGCGAATCTTGCCTTCTACATAGAGTTTGTCTCCCTTGTGAACATAGTGTTCTACGGTTTTCGCCATGTTGCCGAAGAACAACAGAGTGTGCCATTCTGTTCTTGCGGGCACTTCAGTACCGTTTGGAAGTTTGTAGCCACGCTCTGTTGTGGCCAGTCTGACTTCTGCCCGTGCTTGGTCTGCCCCATAATAATGAACGTCCGGCTCTTGTCCTACGTTGCCAATCAGCATTACTTTGTTCATATCGTGCGAAATTCTAAACCTTTAGATTATTTCCAAAGACCGAGGTATTTATACTTAAAATTTTTGCCTTTTGCAGACGGGAATTGACTTCTTGGATCAACCAGTCCGCGAAGGTGATCAACGATACGGTTGTAGCAGTCTTGACCAGAGTTAGCTTTTACGCGGGCAACGAAATGTGTGTCGCGGTATTCGTGTTTGTTAGTAGCTGGTATCAGAACCACTCGTTTAAAGTCCAATTCACCTTCGTACCATCCGGGTTTAAATTCACCGAGTCTGCTTGAGGCAGAAGCTGCTAAATCGCGACGGTTCATTCCATCTCCAACGGGACGCAAAGCCTTCTTCTCTTTGAAGTCCTGCATGGTCTGGGCCGTTGTTTTGATAATGATGAAATATATACGGGGGCGAACTTTATAACGGCGGGGAAAGAGTACATCACTGGCGGCATACTCACGAATTTCAGCTTCCAGTTCGGGTGTTATTGGAATTTCCTGAAGAGAACGAAGAAATTCAATGGCTTCATCCACATTACTGACTAAAGTTTCCCGGTCAAAATATCTGATGTATAAATTCATTGAAATGTATTTTTCTAATAATAAGAGGTGGAGAAAAAGAGCGGCAAACGGGACTCGGACCCGCGACCTCGACCTTGGCAAGGTCGCGCTCTACCAACTGAGCTATTGCCGCAACATAAAAAAGTGACGAGGAGGAGACTCGAACTCCCACGAAAATAATATTCACTACCCCCTCAAAGTAGCGCGTCTACCAATTCCGCCACCTCGCCATTTTGTGACATTCTGAATCGTTATCTTGTGCCCAGAACAGGACTCGAACCTGCACGTCGTGAAACACACGCACCTGAAACGTGCGCGTCTACCAATTCCGCCACCTGGGCAAATTCAGAATATTCAGAATGTCAATGAGCGGCAAACGGGACTCGGACCCGCGACCTCGACCTTGGCAAGGTCGCGCTCTACCAACTGAGCTATTGCCGCAACTCCTTAACTTTTTGTTAAGTGCATTTCTCTAAATGCGAGTGCAAAGGTAATCCTATTTTTCCTAACTGCCAAATCTTTATCCCCCTTTTTTTATAGAATTCGCAAAAAAAATGTTTTTTTCTTACTATACCTTATTATATTTATCTATCAGCAAGGCTTAAGACTTGGTTCCTGTTTCTATTTGTTCTATACACATCTATGATTTCCTTTGTGATGGCAGCTTCACTTAGGAGTGCTCGCTTTCATTGTGTCAATTCTTGGAAAAGATTGCACATGTGATAAAACCATGTATTGTCCTTGGTGATACAATAACTTAGATAGAAATCCAGTGGCTGAGGTAAAAGTTACTTTTTGTTATGTCGAAAAATGCACGTTTAGTTGAATTGTAATAGTTGCTTAGTCGTTATCATGTTTTCACTTCTTAGTATTTTCGACTATTGTCAGCTATTATGTTCTGTTTTACATGTTTTTAGTTCATTTTTATTGCGCAAAATAAGTGTTTCATGGAAGAATCGTTAAATTTTGCACATTAAATTTGGAAGTTACAATATTTTTTCATTACTTTGCACCTTGAAAGCCGTGAAAGGGCTTGTAGAAAGATAACATTTAGTAATTAAAATTATAAATTCAGGGAGAAATGAAAAAGTTAGTTTTATTTGCCGCCGCAGCATTGATGGCAGCATCTGTAAACGCTCAGACGGTTACAGAAAGCAAGACCTTCGACAATTTCTATATTGGAATTAACGGTGGTGTCGCTTCTAAGACAACAGGTGTTAATGGATGGGCAAACAACCTCAATCCTAATGCTGGTCTTCGCATCGGCCGTTACTTTACTCCAGTTTTCGGTCTTGCTGTCGAAGGCAATGCGTACTTCTCTAACAAGCCATTCAAGTCTTCTGGCACTGCTGTTCGCTATTTGAACACACAGTTGTTAGGAACTGTAAACTTGAGCAACTGGTTTGGTGGTTACAAGGGTACTCCTCGCTTGTTTGAAGTAACAGCTCTCTATGGTTTGGGTTGGGGACACAGCTTCTGCAACGCAAACAAAGGCATTCGTCAGAATCGTATGACTTCTAAGGCTGCTTTGGACTTCGCTTGGAATCTCGGCGCTAACAAGGCTTGGCAGATTTATATCGAGCCTTCTATTTCATGGGCTTTCAACAACCATCGTGGTGCTGCAGAGATGGATGCCTCTGACGATCAGCCCGAGTATAACTTGAACTTCAGCCAGGTTCAGTTGAACGCTGGTGTGATCTACAAGTTCAAAAACTCCAACGGTACTCACAACTTCACCATTGCTCAGCTTCGCGACCAGGCCGAGATTGACGGTCTGAATGCTCAGATCAACAGTCTGCGCAGCGACCTCAATGGCAAGGATGCTGAACTCGCCGCTAAGGATCGTCAGATTGCTGACCTCCAGAAGGCTCTCGACGAGTGCAATGCTAAGCCCAAGTATGTGAAGCCCGCAACGGCTACCAACTTGCAGCCGACCGTTCTCTTCCGTCAGGGCAAGAGCGTGATTGATCCCGCACAGTATGCTCCTATTGAGCTTATCGCCACCTACATGAAGCACAATCCCAGCGCTAAAGTTGAGATCAAGGGTTATGCTTCTCCTGAAGGCTCTGCTGAACTCAACCAGAAGCTTTCCGAGGCTCGTGCTCAGGTTGTCAAGAATGCTCTGATCAAGAAGTATAAGATCGCTGCTAATCGCTTGTCTGCCAAGGGTTGCGGCGCTACCGATAAGCTCTTCGAGCAGGTAGAGTTCAATCGTGTTGCAACCTTCAACGACACAACAAAGTAATTAGTATCGTGAGGTATTAAACTTTCTTCCCGTCTTCGGTTCCCCCGAGGGCGGGATTTTTTATGTAAAAACTTGAAGAACTCGTGTGGGTTGTCAAGATCTTATTCCTCTATTCCTATGCATTCCATTAACAGCGCAAACAGAATGCTGAACTTCCAAATGGAATCACCCACAAGAATTGATGATGTTACAATAATCAGCAGTGGAATTTAAAACGTCAGCAACAGCTTCCAGTTCTATGCAGTCGGTGCAAGTGATGCTCGCTCCCAATTGCCGACCGGCTGGCTTCCAAATGCAATCCCGCCGTTTGCCAAATGCGAGCCCGCCGTCTGCCAATTGGGGGACAACGTCGACAGCCTTTTTTTATACTGCGTTGAGCTACATTTTATATTATTCCTTAACTGTATTTCTTTCTTGTTTTCCAAAAAAAAGTTGAAATATGTCCAGTTTATGATTTTTGAAACTGTCATATTTCAACCCGAGTATTTTCTTTTCAAATTGCGTTTGCTTATTCCAACAAGTCAGGCCGCAAGCGCTTCGTCCTTTCCAAAGCTTGTTCCATCTCCCAATTCTTGATTTTTGCCTCATTGCCTGACAGAAGAATGTCGGGTACTTTCCAACCTTTGTAATCGGCCGGCCGGGTGTAGATGGGAGCGGAGAGAAGTCCGTCTTGAAAACTGTCGCTCAGCGCACTTTGATCGTCGCTGATAACGCCAGGTACGAGGCGTACGGCACTGTCGGCAATGATTGCGGCGGCCAATTCACCCCCCGTGAGAACATAGTCGCCCACGGAGATTTCTTTGGTGATGAAATGGTCACGCACGCGCTGGTCTACACCTTTATAATGGCCGCAGAGAATGATCATGTTTTGTTTCAGCGAAAGATCGTTGGCCATGGCTTGATCATATTGCTCACCATCCGGAGTGGTGAAGATCACCTCATCGTAGTCGCGCTCGGCCTTCAGCGCTGTGATACAGCGGTCGATGGGCTCGCACTGCATTACCATCCCCGCAAAACCGCCGTAGGGATAATCGTCCACCCGGCGCCACTTGTCGAGCGTATAGTCGCGAAGGTTATGGAGATGGATTTCGGCCAGCCCCTTCTTTTGGGCGCGGGCAAGAATGGAACAGTTGACAAAGCCCTCCAACATTTCGGGCAGCACAGTGATGATGTCTATTCGCATAATGGATTCTTATTTGACTGCAAAGGTAAGCAAAATAATCCACAATGATTCATGATTGGCCGTCCTTTTCATTGTCTATCGTGGTAAGCCTCGGGGCTATTACGCCCTTAGAAGTCCATTCACTCCCGGTCTCTGCGAGTTTCTGAATCAGCCGTGCATCTTCTTGTTTTTTCCACTAAACTCCGTGAAATCAATGCGTATAATAGCCGTACGCGGCAGCGACTTGTTGGCATAGAACCATCCCCGTTCGATGTCGTTGGGCGAGTATTTGTGGAGGATGAGTTCGATGGCGTGGCGGCGCTCTGTGTCGTCAGTAATGATGTGGGCCTTGCCTTGGAGAACTACACTCTCATACTCAGTTGTAAACTTGGAGGGTAACAGGTTGACGTGTCCCACAATACAAACCGATACGTCTGGATGCAGGGCTACTGCGCGCAGCTTCTTGCCCTCGGGCGCACAGTGTATATAGGCGTGATCGGGTGAGTCAAACACCATGTTCACGGGAATGCCGTAGGGTAGGCCGTTTGCGTCGGTCATGGACATGACAACATATTCTGCCTCAGTCAATAATTCGCGGGCACGCGATTCTTCCATCACGCGGTCTTGTCTGCGAATGTTCTCTGTGTTATACTTCATCATGATTTGCAAGTTTTAGCCGAATTGTTTTATAAAGTCGTCCTCAGTTATTATGGGAATATTGAGTTGGTGGGCTTTCTGGTTTTTTGAGCTGGTGGATGCTGCGTCGTTGTTTATCAGGTAGTTGGTACTCTTGCTCACACTTCCTGTCACTTTGCCTCCTTGCGACTCGATATAAGCCTTCAGTTCGTTTCTGTTTTTATAATGATGTACATCGCCCGTGACGACAAACGTAAGTCCTTTACACTTGTCGCCTTTGGCAGTGAGGTCGGGCTGTGTGATGGTCAGTTCCCTCATTAGGTTGGTTACCGCTTCGAAGTTGCGGTCATCTTTCACCCATGCCACGAACGAGCGGCTCTTTTCCGGTCCGATCCCGTCGATGGCCGAGAATACCTGCTCGTTGGCAGTAGAGCGTGCTGTGGCAAAGAGATCCTCTAATTTGAAAGCCGACAGTAAGCGGGTGCAGACGTCCATGCCACAAAGAGGAATATTGAGCGCGAAGAGAAAGCGTCGTGCCTCAACAGTGCGGGCTTTCCTTACGGCTGATAGGAGGTTGGCTACTGATTTGCGACCAAAGCCGTCCATGCCCGCTAATTCTATGGCGTGGGTATCCAAATGGAAGAGGTTGGCCGGCTCGTTCACCCAGCCCAAATTGATAAACTTCTGAAGCGTCTGCTCTGAGAGACCGTCGATATTGATAGCTTCCTTCGATACCAGCCGGGCAAACTTCTTGAGCTGTTTAGCCGGGCATGCGTCATTGGTGCAATGGAGTGTCTTGGTGCCGGATGCTTCACTCACCCTCACCACTGTGGGAGCACCACAAACCGGGCACGACTGCGGAGGAGCAAACACGCCATGGCTTTCCTCCACACGAATCACCTTGGGTATGATCTTGTTGGCCTTGATGATGTCTATGACGCTGCCTTTTCCACCGATGCCCAACCGCTCGCATTCGCTGATGTTACAGAGAGAGGCCCGCTTCACGGTTGTGCCCTCCAATTCCACTGGGTTAAAGACAGCTACTGGAGAGATTGTCGATGTGGCGCACGACCATTCAATGTGATCAAGCGTAGTCTTGGCACTTTCATCCTGCCACTTAAAAGCAAAGCCGGCGCGCGTGGCATGATGGCCTGTGACGGAGCCGGTCTGTGCGTATGACGTGTCGTCGTAGGTGATGACCAGTCCGTCTACAGGGTAGGGATTCTTGCGGCTTGTCACCTTCTCCGTCCATCTGTCGATGACGGCTTGGAGGCTGTCCATCGTGGGGGACGCTATATATTCGCGGTCGACGCAGTGCAGACCGGCTTTCTCCAACGTGTCCATTCTCTCTCCCCACGACTTGATTTCTTCGTCGATATGAACAAGTGTGAAGGGAATCCAATGGATGTGGCGCAGGCGCACTTCGTTTACGTCTTTCAGCGTGAGAGAGCCGGAAGCGAGATTACGTGGGTTGGCGTATTCCTCGTCGCTCTCCATATTGAAACGTTCAAAGTCGTCATAGCTGATGACGGCCTCACCACGAACCACAAGGTGCCCCTTTAGAGGCAAGTGTTGTGGGATGCCGTCGATAGCGGGCGCGAGGTGGGTGATGTTGGTGCCAATGTGTCCGTCGCCCCGGGTGACCACTTTTGACAGTTTACCTTCATCATAAGTGACGACGAGCGTCAGTCCGTCCAACTTCCACGACAACCAGATGGGACGTCCTTCAGCCCATTTCGCCATGTCGGCAACTTTCTTGGTCTTTGCCAAAGAGAGGGCTGGATACTCGTGAGGTTCCTTCTGTCCGGTGATGTTGTCTGCAGAGACATTGTTGGTGGGCGAATCTGGTAAGACGGTTCCCGTCTGTTGTTCCAACTGCTTGAGTTCATCAAAGCGGGCGTCCCATTCGTAGTCGGTCATCAGTTCGCCGCGTCCATTATAGTAAGCGTCAGAAGCTTGGTTGAGCTGGTCAACCAATTGCTGCATTCTGTTGAGTTGATTGTCTTCCATAAAAAGTCTGTATTTGCTTTTTTCTTTCGCAAAGGTAACAAATTAATTCATAATTCATAATTTATAATTCATAATTTGCGTTGCGCCTCCGATTTTTCATTCCATGATCCTAAATCTGAAATACCAATCATCACGGATACTATCCTTTGTTTTACATTTATCATTAGCAGGTTTTCCTGAATGAGAGTCTTTTCAAAGAATGATATAGTATTTCCCCATTAGTAGGTAGTTGAAGAAGTTTTTTTGTACCTTTGTGGACAAAAAACAGAAGATTTATGAAGATCATTGTTTCAAAAGAAATAGAGGCAGTTTGTCCTGGATTTGTAGGTGGATGTGTGGAGGCTCATGTTAAGAATAGCCCTTATTGTGAACCGTTATGGCAGGAAATCAATTCGATGGGCGAGAAATTTAGAAATGAACTCACTACGGCTACGCTGAAAGAATTGCCGGGAATCGCGGCTACCCGCAGGGTCTACAAGGCCTGCGGGAAGGATCCCTCGCGCTATCGTCCGGCATCAGAGGCCTTGATACGGCGGCAGTTGCAGGGTAAGGAACTCTATCAGATAGACACGCTTGTCGACCTTGTCAATCTTGCGAGTATTGCCTTTGGCTATAGCATCGGTGGCTTCGATGCCGACAAGTTTGAAGGCGACACACTGACTTTGGGCGTGGGACGTGAGGGTGAGCCTTATGAAGGTATCCACCGAGGCCTTATCAATATTGCCGGATTGCCTGTCTACCGGGATGCAAAGGGTGGGGTAGGAACTCCTACAAGTGACAATGAACGGACGAAGATGACATTGGACACGACTCACCTTGTGGTGCTTATCAACGGTTATGATGGTGATGAAAACAGAGTGAGGGACAATGGGACGTTCATTCAGAATTTGCTGAGAAAATACTGTCAGAGCGACGGTGGGAGCTTTTCACTCTACCGATAAGCCCAAAGCGCGTTCTGTGTTGGCCACACTGCCGTACTGTGTGATAAGAGCCTTTACTTTGTCATCATCATGGAAGTCGGGGTGACGCTCCATGAACGTGCGGATAGCGCGTTCGAGCAGTTTATGGTTGATGATCTTGGCGTTTATCATCCGGTTGCCGGAAACGCGTCCGAGCCGAATCATCACCGTGGTTGAAATCATGTCGAGAATCATCTTCTGGCTTGTTCCACCTTTCATCCGCGTAGAACCCGTGACAAATTCCGGGCCTGTGATGAGTACCACGGGGATGTCGCTTGCTCGTGAGATGGGAGCGTTGGGATTGTTGACCACCGATGCGGTGGTGATTCCCTGTCTTTGGCAGTGCTGTAGCGTTGAGAGGACGAACGGTGTGGTGCCACTGGCAGAGAATCCCACCACAATGTCCTTCTTGGAAACCTGCTTGTCCATCAATTGCCGCCAGCCGTCTTCCGTGTTGTCCTCTTTCGACTCTATGGTGTTTGTGATGTCGTTGATGCCACCAGGGAAGATGGCTTGAATCATGTCGGGAGGTGATGTGTAGGTGTTCTGCACCTCTATTGTGTCGAGTACACAGAGTCTTCCTCCCGTTCCACAGCCGCAGTAGAAGAGTCTTCCGCCAGCCCGCAGCTTCTTCTCTATCGTCGTGATGAGGGTTTCTATTTGAGGCAGTGCGTGTTGGATCACATCCGCCACCTGTGAACTCTCATGGTTGATGCCGGCTATGATCTCACCTACTGGCATGCTTTCAAGGTGGTCGTAGTGAGAAGGCTGTTCTGTAATTCTGCTATCCATGAGGTTTTCAGCTGAGTGGCTTATTTGAGTCTGCTGAGGCGTTGTTTGGCATCAGCTATCATTTGTTTCAAATTTTCGGAGGGGTTGTCAATCGTGTAAGCCTTGTTGAGAAAGTTTTCAAACTGTGCTTTTGCCTTGGCATAGTCTCCGTAACCTTCGTAACAGATGCTGAGATAATAGAGTGAAGTGATAGATTGCGAATGAAAGGATAGTGCTGTTTCAAAAGCATGAGCAGCTCTTTCGTATTGACCAGTGCAATATAGACTCTCGGCCAATCCGCTCCAGCAGATATTCATCACAGAAGGATCGGGGCTGAGAAGTTGTATGGCTTTCTGAAAGCAGTTCTCGCTTTCTTGATAATTTTTCATCTCATTGTAGAGATTCCCCAAGTGATAGAATGGCGCAGCTTGGGCTGAGTCTGAGACTGCGACGGCCCGCTTCAAGTAGTCTACCGATTCGACTTGCAAATTGACTTTGTCTCCAAGAGGCTGGTCGTCATATCTGCTGAGTTGTTCGGCACAGACACCGATAGAGAAATAGGTGATATAGCTGGAGTCTCCGGCAGCAAGCAATTTCTTGTAGGAATACATGGCCCCTTGGTATTCCTTTTGGAAAAATTCCGGCCCAAGGGGGATTGTCCGTGGCGGGCAGATGCCGCTGCCTAACCAAAGACAGTAACACATCTATAGAAAAAGAAGGGTATATCCCTTATTCCCTTCAGGCATGACCTGAAGGCTTTCATC
>Ga0256404_1001895_pt1 | contig 48197 bp, 46 predicted proteins | sample RumenRJG_01DNA_FD_185990 | JGI IMG/M metagenome (GOLD analysis project Ga0256404, IMG submission 185990) | Bovine rumen microbial communities from Lethbridge, Alberta, Canada - RJG_01 | ecosystem: Host-associated > Mammals > Digestive system > Stomach > Rumen | place: Canada: Alberta | collected... | reverse complement strand
ACAGCAAACTACCGCAATGTTAAAAATTAGTTAAAACTCACAACGGGCATTCATGCACTACAAACTTTTTAGGGTTATAACCCTATCAGCCAGAGATATAACCCTAAAAAGTGACAAAGATGGAAATGTATTACAATTATTTTAATAAAACAACGTCGAAACGCTATTTCGCGTCAAAAAACAATAAAATTTAATCATTTTTTCAAACCAGTAAAACGGCAACATGTTGTACAACATAAATCGGGCCTGGCACCATTGAAAGGCAGCGACGACAATGAGGGAAAGAAGGGAAAGAAACCGCCAAAAGACAATCGCAAATCACTTGCGAGAGTATATTATATTTACTAACTTTGCCCAAAATTGTATATAATTTATAAAAAAACCTATAACCTAATGGCAACAATCAAGTTAAAGAAAGGTTACAACCTAAATCTTGAGGGAAGCATCGCCACAAGCACGGTAGCAAGCGCACCCGCACCCAAGCTGTGCGGCATTGTACCCGACGACTTCTGGGGGGTGACTCCCCGCATGGAAAAACAGGTGGGCGACCACGTTGCTGCCGGAGAAGCATTGTACCACGACAAGAAGCACGAGGAGGTGAAAGTCGTGAGTCCGGTGAGCGGCGTGGTGAAAGCGGTGAACCGTGGCGACCGGCGCAAGATTGAGTCGATAGAGATTGCGTGCGACGGCAGCGACAGCCGCCACAAGCCCAGGCTCGACGCTGGGGTGAAGGCTGCGTTGCTCGAGTCGGGACTGTGGGTCATGTTGCGCCAGCGCCCTTACGACATCGTACCCGACCCCGACGTGACACCACGCGACATCTTTGTCACCTGTTTCGACTCGGCACCACTCGCGCCCGACCTCCTGCTGGTGACTGGCGACAAGCAGCATTATATTAAAAAAGGTGTAGAGGCACTTGCAAGCCTCACCAGCGGCAAGGTGTATCTGGGCTGTGCCCCGGGCCATGTGATTGAAGTGGAAGGTGCCGAAACCAACGTCTTCGACGGGCCTCACCCAGCAGGCAACGCCGGCGTGCAAATCAACAATGTGAAACCCGTCAACAAGGGTGAGGTAGTGTGGACGCTCGACGTCGTGACCCTGGCCCGCATAGGCGAGCTGCTCGCGACTGGCATGGCAGGCTTCGATACGATTGTGGCTGTCGACGGCTCGGAGGTGGCAACGCCACAATATGTAAAGACGGTGATGGGCAGTCCAGTTGCCGACCTGGTGGAGGGTAACATTGCCGGCGACAGCAAGTTGAACAAGCGCTACATAAGCGGCAACGTGCTCACCGGCTCCAAGGTGGACCCCGAGACAGGGTACCTGCGCGCTCCCTACAGGCAAATCACCGTGATACCCGAGAATGATCATCCCGACGAGTTTATGGGTTGGGCCTCGCTCAGCCCCAAGAAATTCAGCATCTACCGCGACTTCACAGGATGGCTGCTGGGACGCAGGAGGAAAAAAGTGAAGATGGATGCCCGCCTGCAAGGTGGCGAACGTGCCATTGTGATGAGTGGCGAGTATGACCGCATGCTGCCCATGGACATCTACCCCGAGTTTCTAATTAAGTCGATCATTGCCTTCGACATCGACAAGATGGAGCAACTGGGCATCTATGAGGTGGCTCCCGAAGACTTTGCCCTGGCCGAGTATGCCGACACTTCCAAGCTCGAGTTGCAGCGCATCGTGCGGCAGGGGCTCGACAAAATGAAGAAAGAGATGGAATAAACGACAATGAGACAATAAATTGAATACAAAACATTAAAGTAATACACAATAGTGAAAGCTCTTAAAAAATTCATGGACAAGATAAGTCCGTCGTTCCACGAGGGCGGCAAGCTGGCCAAGCTGCAGTCGGTGTATGACGGAATGGAGACTTTCTTGTTTACGCCCAACACGACATCGCGTTGCGGCGTGCACATCCACGATGCCAACGACATGAAGCGCACCATGAGCACTGTGATTGTAGCCTTGATACCGTGCCTGCTATTCGGCATGTACAACGTGGGGCTGCAACACTACCTGGCACTGGGACAGGCAGCCCAAACAGGGTGGTTCACCATGTGGCTGTTTGGACTGCTGGCCATGCTGCCCGTCATCATAGTAAGCTATGTGGTGGGACTGGGCATCGAGTTTATAAGTGCACAGATTCATCACAAGGAGATACAGGAGGGTTACCTGGTGACCGGCCTGCTCGTACCCTTGATTGTGCCCATCAACACACCGCTGTGGATGACAGCCATTGCAGTGGCATTTGCAGTCATTTTTGCCAAGGAGGTGTTTGGCGGCACAGGCATGAATATATTTAATGTGGCACTGGTGACCCGCGCATTTCTTTTCTTCAGCTATCCATCGAAGATGAGCGGCGACCTGGCCTTTGTGAAAACGAGTGCTGCTCTTGGCTTCGGCGGCAACGGGCCGGTGAGCGACGCCTTCACGGGCGCCACCCCGCTCGGGCAGGTGGCCACCAATGTGGGCAACGCGCTGCACCCCTTGCACGACGTGGCCGGCCATGCCATCAGCACGGCCGACGCCTTCTGGGGCACCATAGCCGGCAGCCCGGGCGAGACCTCGGTGGCCTGCATCCTCATAGGCGCCCTGGTGTTGCTTGTGACTGGCGTGGCATCGTGGCGCGTGATGGGCTCGGTAGTGGCTGGCGGTCTGGTCATGGGATTTGTGGCCCATGCCTGCGCCACCCCCACCTACCCCGCATCGTTTCTCGACCCGCTGGCGCAACTGTGCTACGGCGGTTTTGCCTTTGCAGCAGTGTTTATGGCAACCGACCCTGTGACGGGCGCACGCACCCACACGGGGCAGTACATCTACGGTTTCCTGATAGGCGTGATTGCCATCTTGATACGCGTGTACAACGGCGGCTATCCCGAGGGCGCAATGCTGGCCGTGCTGCTCATGAACGCATTTGCACCGCTCATCGACCATTGCGTAGTGAGCGTAAACATCAATCGCCGACTTAAACGAGCCACGCGCTCTACTAACGAGTAAAGGAGGGACACAACTATGAACAGAAACAGCAATACCTATCAAATCCTCTATTCGGCCATCATGGTCATCCTGGTGGGCGCCGTGCTGGCATTTGTCTACATGGAACTCAAGCCCAAGCAAGACGAGAACAAGGCCAACGACACCCGGTCGCAAATACTGAGCGCCATCCACAAGACAGCAGCCGACGGCGAGGTGGGCGCCACCTTCGACAAGTATATTGTGAAACAGTACCTCATCGACGCCCAAGGCAACGTGACCGATAGCACACAAGACGTAGCCTTCAAGGTGGACATGAAAGCCAACGTGAAGAAGCCCGCCAGCCAGCGAGTGCTGCCGGTGTATGTGAGCAAGCTCGACGACGGCAGCACAAAATATGTGATCCCGATGTACGGCGCCGGCCTGTGGGGACCCATATGGGGCTATATGGCTGTCGAGAGTGACGGCCAGACCGTGTATGGCGCCAACTTCTCACACGAGAGTGAGACTCCCGGTCTAGGCGCACGCATTGCCGAAAAGCCGTTCCAGGATGAGTTCAAGGGTAAGAAACTCTATGAGAACGGAGCCTTCAAGGGCGTAGAGGTGCTCAAAAAGGGGCAAAAGAGCACGACCGGCGCCGACCATGTCGACGCACTCTCGGGTGCCACTATCACAAGCCGCGGCGTGTCGAGCATGCTCACCGACTGCCTGGCTCCCTATGACTCGTTTTTCAAGAAACTACAAGGTGAAACCGCAAAATAACTCAAGAAAGCACTATGTTATCAAAGAAAAATAAAGAGGCTTTATTCAACCCGTTCTCCAAAGACAATCCTGTCCTTGTGCAGATATTGGGCATATGCTCCACGCTGGCGGTGACCGTCAATCTCGAGCCTGCAATTGTGATGGGCATTTCGGTCACGGCAGTGCTGGCATTCAGCAATGTGATCATCTCGCTCATACGCAACACCATACCCACCACCATACGCATCATTGTGCAGCTCGTGGTTGTGGCAGCACTGGTGATCATCGTGCAGCAATTTCTTGTGGCCTACGACTACAATGTATCGAAGCAGCTCTCGGTGTTCATTGGCCTGATCATCACCAACTGCATCTTGATGGGCCGGCTCGAGGCCTTTGCCATGAGCAACAAGCCCTGGCCGTCGTTTCTCGACGGCATAGGCAACGGTCTGGGCTATGCCATCATCCTGGTGATCGTGGCCTTCTTCCGCGAGCTGCTGGGCAGCGGCACCGTGCTGGGCTACCATGTGGTGCCCCAATGGTGCTATGACCACGGCTACATGAACAACGGCCTGATGATACTGCCCCCCATGGCACTCATCGTTGTGGCCTGCCTGATATGGGTGCACCGTGCACTCAACAAAGACCTGCAAGAAGAATAATCAAGTAACAACCACAAAGATATCGCAACACAATGGAAGAATTAAATCTATTTGTAAAGTCAATTTTTGTTGACAACATGATATTTGCCTACTTTTTGGGAATGTGCTCATTTCTGGCAGTTTCCAAGAATGTAAAAACGGCATTCGGCCTGGGCGTGGCTGTTACTTTCATGCTGGTGGTGACACTGCCGCTCAACTACGCACTCGACCGTTATGTGCTGCAACCTGGGGCGATGAAATGGCTTGCCCCTGCACTGGGCAGCGTCGATCTGAGCTTCCTGGGCTTGATCATGTTTATCGCAGTGATCGCGTCGGCCACCCAGCTTGTGGAGATGGCTGTTGAGAAATTCTCGCCCTCGCTCTACAACTCGCTGGGCATATTCCTGCCGCTCATTGCAGTGAACTGTGCAATACTGGGCTGCGCCCTGTTCATGCAGCAGCGAGACTTTGGGAGTGCGCTCACGGCCACCGTGTATGGTGCAGGCAGCGGCATAGGCTGGCTGTTGGCCATCGTGGGCCTGGCCGCCATACGCGAGAAGCTGGTCTACAGCGATGTACCCAAGCCGTTGCGTGGCATAGGCATTACATTTATAATTACTGGGCTCATGGGCATAGCCTTCATGAGCTTCCTGGGCATTAAACTTGGATAAAGACAATGATACTTATAGCAGAAACCAATGTGAGTGTAACCGTGTTAAGCAGCGCGGCAATATTCCTTGTGATCACCTTGCTGCTCGTGATTTTGCTGCTGGTGGCCAAACACTACCTCGTGCCTTCGGGCAAAGTGCACATCGACATCAACAACGGCAAGAAAGACCTTGAGGTGACGACGGGGTCGACCCTGCTCAACACGCTGCACACCCAGGGCGTGATGCTCTCGAGCGCATGCGGCGGCAAGGGCAGCTGCGGCCAGTGCAAGGTACAAGTACTCGAGGGCGGCGGCGAGATCCTGCCCACCGAGACTGTGCACTTCACCCGCAAGCAGCAGAAGGAGCACTGGCGACTGGGATGCCAGGTGAAAGTGAAAGACAACCTCAAGATTCAGGTGCCCGACTCGGTGCTTGAAGTCAAGGAGTGGGAATGCACGGTGATAAGCAACAAGAATGTGTCGTCGTTCATCAAGGAATTCAAGGTGGCCCTTCCTCAGGGCGAGCACATGCATTTCATACCAGGCTCCTATGCGCAAATCAAGATACCGGCCTACGACTGCATCGACTATGACAAGGACTTCGACAAGTCGCTCATAGGCGAACAATACCTGGGTACTTGGAAGAAGTTCAACCTCTTCTCGCTCAAGGCCCACAACCCCGAGGAGACAACACGCGCCTACTCGATGGCCAACTATCCCGACGAGGGCGACATCATCACCCTCACGGTGCGCATCGCCACCACGCCATTCCTGCCCAAGCCAAAGATTGGGTTCCAGAATGTGCCCACCGGCATCGCCTCGAGCTATATCTTCTCGCTCAAGCCGGGCGACAAGGTGACCATGAGCGGCCCCTATGGAGACTTCCACCCCAATTTCACCTCGGGAAAGGAGATGATATGGATAGGCGGCGGAGCTGGCATGGCACCATTGCGCAGCCAGATCATGCACATGCTGCGCACCCTGCACTGCCGCGACCGCGAGATGCACTTCTTCTACGGTGCCCGCGCCCTCAACGAGGCCTTCTTCCTCGAAGACTTCTGGCAACTTGAAAAGGACTACCCCAACTTCCACTTCCATCTCTCGCTCGACCGTCCCGACCCGGCAGCCGACGAGAAAGGCGTGAAGTACTACGCAGGCTTTGCCGTGAACTGCGTGCGCGACACCTACTTCAAAGACCACGAAGCCCCCGAGGACTGCGAGTACTACCTGTGCGGGCCGCCCATGCTTATCAAGACGGTGACCGAGTATCTCGACAGCATAGGCGTCGATGCCGAAAGCATCATGTACGACAACTTTGGGTAAACAGAGAGAGATATACAACAACAATAGCAGAGCGCTGAATCTCGGAAAGAGACTTGGCGCTCTCTCTTTTTTACCATCTACAGCACTTGCCATTGCAACGACTATTGTTTTCGGTAGTTTTTTTTTATAATTTAAGTTGAAATTTATTAACGAGTCTATTGAAAAATTAAAATGTAATCACTAAATTTGTGAACAAAGTAAAATACCATAACAAAATCGAAACGACATGAAGCTGAAAGAGAAGATAAAAGCTATACCCAGCTACTTCAGCTACCGACAAAAAGTGACGCTGGTCTCGATACTTGGAGTGATCGCAGGCCTGTGCATTCTGTTTGCCTATCTTCTCCGCATGCACACCTATATCATAGGTGATGACCCGGCAGCATGTGTAAACTGCCACATCATGTCGACCTACTATGCTACCTGGAGCCACTCGTCACACGGTCGTGACGTGACTTGCAACGACTGTCATGTGCCCAACGACAACATTGTGTCGCACTATGCCTTCAAGGGCACCGACGGCATGAAGCACGTGGCCTATTTTGTGACCCACAGTGAGAGGCAGGCCATCATGGCCGAAGAAGGGAGCAAAGAGGTGATCATGGACAACTGCATACGTTGTCACAAGCAGCTCAACCAAGAATTTGTGAAGACGGGGCGCATCGACTACATGATGGCCAAGCGCGGAGAGGGCAAGGCCTGTTGGGACTGTCACCGCAATGTGCCTCATGGCGGCATGAACTCGCTCAGCTCGACGCCCATGGCCGAGAGTCAAGTGCCACTGCCCCCCGACCCCGTGCCTGCGTGGCTGCAACGAGCCTTGGGGCATGATCCTGGTAAAATGACAAATTGAGGCGTGGCAAGCACGGCCTTATAAACAGGAAACAAGAACAAGAAAACTAAAGACAATATCAAAATATGGCAAAGCAACTGAAAAAATGGCAAGGGTGGCTCATCTTCGGAGGATCGATGGTGATTGTCTTCGTTCTGGGCCTTCTATGTTCATCGCTGCTGCAACGCAGGGCCGAGGTAGCAAGCGTGTTCAACAACCGTCGCACCCCCATGACCGACTCAATCGTAGCGCAAAACGAGAAGTTTGCCAAGGACTTCCCGCGTGAGTATGAGTCGTGGGCCATGACGGCCGACACATCATTTGAAAGCGAGTTTAACGGTTCACAGCGCAAAGACGCTCTTGAGCAGCACCCCGAGATGGTGATCTTGTGGGATGGATACGCCTTCAGCAAGGAGTACAACACGCCGCGCGGCCATCACCATGCCATCGATGACATGCGAGAGATACTGCGCACCGGCAATCCGGGAATCGATGGCGACGGCGACATCCAACCAGGCACCTGCTGGACGTGCAAGGGTCCCGACGTGCCACGACTCATGCGCGAGAAGGGCATCAAGAACTTCTATGCTGCCAAGTGGAGCCAATGGGGCTCGGAAGTGGTGAACTCGATAGGCTGCTCCGACTGCCACGACGCCCGCACGATGGACTTGAAGCCATCGCGGCCTGCCCTATACGAGGCATGGGCACGTGCAGGAAAAGACGTGAAAAAAGCCTCTCACCAAGAATTGCGCTCGCTCGTGTGCGCCCAGTGCCACACCGAGTACTACTTTGCAGGCGAAGGCAAGTACCTCACTTTCCCCCAAGACAACGGCATGAGTGTAGAGGACATGGAAGCCTACTACGACAAGATCAATTTCAAGGACTTTGTGAACCCGCTTTCAAAGACTCCTATCTTGAAAGCACAGCATCCAGGATATGAACTTTTCACAATGGGTATACACGGCCAGCGCGGCGTGAGCTGTGCCGACTGCCACATGCCCTACATAAGCGAAGGCGGAGTCAAGTACACCGACCACCACATCATGAGCCCGCTCGCCCACATCGACCGCACGTGCCAGACTTGCCACCGGCAGAGTGCCGACACACTGCGCCAGGCCGTGTATGAGCGTCAGCGCAAGTGCAACGAGATAAGGGTGCGGGTAGAGAAGGCACTTGCAGCAGCCCATATCGAGGCAAAATTTGCCTTCGACCACGGTGCCACCGATGCCGAGATGAAACCCGTGCAAAGCCTGATACGCAAGAGCCAGTGGCGTTGGGACTATGCAGTAGCCAGCCACGGCGCCTCGTTCCACGCGCCTCAAGAGGTGATGCGCATTTTGGGACATGCCCTCGACTTTGCACAACAAGCCCGTCTGGCCAATGCCAAGGTGCTTGCCAAGCACGGCTACACAGGCGACGTGCCGCTGCCCGACCTGTCGACCAAGGCCAAGGCCGAAGCCTTCATAGGTCAAAACCTGCCGTTGCTGCAACAGAAGAAGAAAAAATTTCTCGACACCGTGGTCCCGCAATGGGTCAAGAGTGCCAAGAAAAACAAGAAACTCATTGAAATCTAAACCCCATGTGGAAAAAACCATGGTCGCCTAAAGAAGGCATAACAATTGGAGGAGGACTTGTAATAGTTGGAGTCCTTCTCCAATTTTCGGTAGGCCCAGTAAACTGGGACGTATTTGCCTGGCCAGTCAACATCTTCATGATGGCCATCTATGTCCTGCTGCTGGCATTGGGCTATGCAGTCAAGGACAAAGTGTATGCAATAAGATATCTCATGAGCTGGAAAGCAGCAGTTCCCACGCTGGTCTATGCAACAGTTCTTGCCGCGATAATGGGCGTCACGCAGCAAGTGAGCGCACAAGCCGCACCTCTCGACCCCCTCGGGTTGAGCAAGATGCTGTCGTTCTGGCCATTTGTCTTGATTTTCTTTTTACTCACAACCATATTAGGACTTGTCGCAATAAAACAGGCGGCGCACTTGAGCTGGGCCAGGGTGCCCTCACTGGCAAGCCACATAGGACTGTTTCTGGTCATCGTGTGCGGCACACTCGGATCGGCCGACATGCAACGGCTCAAGATGTTTTGCGAGTATGGCCAGCCCGAGTGGAGAGGGCTCGACAGCAACAACCAGGTGCACAACCTGGATGTGGCTATCCAGCTCGACAAGTTCATCATGGAACAGTACAAAGAAGACAAGATGCCCAAGCGCTTTGCCTCGGAGGTTGAAATCATGACCCAAGACGGCAAACACATCCAAGCCACCATCGACGTGAATAAGCCCTATAGCGTGAACGGATGGAAGATATACCAGTATGGCTACGACCAGGCCATGGGCCCGATGAGCCAGTATAGTGTGTTTGAACTTGTGCGCGACCCGTGGCTCACGCCCGTGTATGCAGGCTTCGGACTGTTGTGCATAGGTGCAATAGGCATGCTGGTTGGGGCAAAGTCAAGGAAGGAGGCAAAGGCATGATTTGGGACTACTTCATCTATTTTGCCATAGCAGCTATAGTGCTGTGGTGTGTGGGAGCTTGGGCCTCGTGGCAGAAGCGTTTCACGCTGGCCTGCACAACGACACTGGCAGGCATCCTCATTTTTCTCATCTACATTGTCATCATGTGGGTAGCACTGCAACGGCCTCCCATGCGCACCATGGGCGAGACACGGCTGTGGTACTCGCTTTTCCTCCCCATGACAGGCATGGTCGTGTATGGACGATGGCGCTATCGCTGGATATTGCCGCTCACCACCATCATGGCCATCGTTTTTGTAGGCATCAACCTGCTGCGGCCCGAAATACACAGCAAAGCCCTCATGCCCGCACTGCAGAGCCCATGGTTTGCGCCCCACGTCATTGCCTACATGATAGCCTATGCACTCATGGGGGCAGCCACGCTCATTGCCATCTATGAGCTGGCATTCAGGAAAAAGACAGCTTCGGGCACAAGCGGCCAATCAAAAGACGACCTGGTGTGTGCCGGGCTGGCACTGCTCACACTGGGCATGCTCATGGGAGCATTGTGGGCCAAAGAAGCCTGGGGACACTACTGGGCCTGGGACCCCAAAGAGACATGGGCAGCAGTCACGTGGCTGTCGTATTTGGCCTACCTGCACCTTGCGCGCTACGACAAGCAGCATCAACGGCTGGCCTGCTGGATGCTCATCGTGAGTTTTTGCCTCTTGCAGATGTGCTGGTGGGGCATCAACTACTTGCCATCGGCCCAGGCTACAAGCGTGCACACCTACTCGATGCAATAGCGGGGCTTAAAGCCGTGCCCGTATAATAGCAACGGAGATAGCGAGAAACAGTCGCTGTCTCCGTTGCTGTGTAAAAGAGGGCACAGGCATGCATTTAAGTTTTTTTTGACATCGATTGTATTGTATTTTATCGCAAAAGCAGTATTTTTGAGTAAATCAAAACGAGAGATTAACGATGCTAAGAAACATTTTGATACTCACTGCTGCCCTTTTGGCTCTGTGTGCCAGTGCAGGCGACAAAAATACCGTAGTTGTGCCCAAGCAGTTCACCAGGGATCAGTCAGGCATGATTCCGGAGAAAACCGATTATATGAAACTGCAAAACCTTGCCTTCAACAGGCGTGGCGAGCAGCAGGCACTCATCGCTGCGCTGCAGCCAGTGCTCGACAGCATTGTGAGCACCAACTACGAGCTTCCCTTCTTCTCTCTTACACTGCGCCCCATGACAGCCGGCGGCACCCGTGTGGAAATTGCAAGCTACGACATGATGCAAGAGCCAGCCGCGGCACGCAAGTTGCTGTATGGGGTGTTGAAAATAAAGAATTGCTATTTCATTGTGAAAAATGCCGTCACCACGACCGACAATATCCTGCTCCTGCAACAGATGTGGGTAAATGCCAGCGGGAAAACGCGCTTTGAGCGCATATTTGAGCTCGTGACCGACCCTGTGCACTATGGTGGCACAAAATTTGTTGGACAATATCAAAATGGGCGCATCACACCGTCGACGTTTATTGTGAACGGGGATGACTTGCTGCATCCAAAGCCTGCCGAGCCGCTACCACCCGAGACCATCGGGCAATAGCACACTCGCCATATGATGACATAACACTGCAAAACAATCGCTAAAAAAGAATGAGATATGGAAAATGACAAAACTTATGTAATAGCCATAGGTCGCCAGTTTGGTTGCGGAGGGCGAGAAATAGGACAGCTCATAGCCAAAGGGCTGGGCGTTGCCTACTATGACAAGGAACTGCTGAGCGAGGCTGCCAAGTCGAGCGGGGTGAACGAAGACTTCTTTGAAGCGGCCGACGAGCGGTCGCCTCGCTTCTTCTCGAGCCTGTGGTCGTTTAACCTGGGCTACAACACAGGGGCCTACTTCATAGGCGACACGCCGCTGAGCGACGACAGCATATACCGCGCCCAAAGCGAAGTGATGACGCAGCTGGCCGACCGCGGTCCATGCGTAATTGTGGGACGCACGGCCGACTACCTGCTGCGCGACCATTGCAAGGTGGTGAGCGTGTTTGTCCACTCCTCGATTGAAGACCGCGTGCAGCGCATCATGAGCCGCGGCGATGCCAAAACCGAGAAAGAGGCCCGCGAGAAGGCCGAAAAGAAAAACAAGCTGCGTGCCGAGTACTACAATTTCTACACCGACAAGAAATGGGGCGATGCTGCAAGCTACGACTTGAGCATCGACGCATCGCTGCTGGGCACACAGGCCACAGCGATGTTCATCATCGACTTTGTAAAGAAAATCATCAACAAAAAATGAAAAATATATGCAATCATTGCGGGCAAGTCATCCCCGACGGGGCCAAAGTGTGTCCCAATTGCGGCACACCCGCGGCCAATGTCTCTCATGATGAAAAAAAGATATGGGAACGCGAAGACCTGAAGCCCGCACAGGAGCCCGATGTGCTTGACACCCAGGAGTCTCTCGGGCCAGGCATCACCCCTCCCCCATTCCACGAAGCTGAAAAGCGTCGCCGACGCAAGTTCTTCTGGGTTGCCATTACACTTGGAGCCATAGCTGTTGTGCTCATCATCATCATGCTCATCGCTTGGCTGGCCAGCCACAGCAGCGTGCACTACTCTCACTACACCACACGAGAGCACACCACAGTGACCCACACGCCCAATGGTACAATCACGGTGACTACAAGCGGCAACATGAGCGATGCACAAGCCGACTCGATGATGCAGGCCGCCATGGCCGAAATGCAGCAGACCGACAGTGCCATGCAAGCCATGATGAACTCGATGATGGGCGGAGCCGATCCCTTTGCCAGCGAGATAGAGGGCGAAATGCCCTCGAGACACATGGCTCAACAACACCATGCTTCTACACCGACGATGCCCACCCTGGCAGGCCACATTGGGAAACGGGAATTTGTGATGGTGCTTAATCTTAAGGACCCGCAGAACGTGAAAGGCTCGGGCAGCTATGTAGCCAACGGCAAGGAGCAAGGCAAGCTGCACCTGCTGGGCATACAAGACGGCGAGGCACTCACAGTGTCGATTTACGGCAAGGGCAACAAGCTGCAAGGCACCCTCTCGGGGAGCTACGACGGGATACAGTACCAAGGCAGCTACCAAGTCGACGGCAAGGAGACGCCCTTCGACCTCTATGTGAGATAGGCCGCCATGAATCCACCCGACAGAACAAGGAGACGGGACAAAGTAGTGAGATGACACAACGACTTTGTCCCGCTCAATTTATTTATTGCCTTGCTATCTTGGAAAAATTTCAGCCAGCAACACGTTGCCTCAAGCATCAGCGCACCATGTCGTTGACGATGCGGCCCTGTATTTTGGACGAAATCTTTTTCCAGTCGCGGCTTGCGATATAATCCTTGATAATCTCGGCATGCTGCAGGTTGTGCATGTCGCTACCCAGCATGTCGACGAGGTTGTTCTTGATGAGCCACAGCGCAATCTCTCTTGCGCCCGACCCAAAGTAGCCTGCCAGCGAGAGAATATTGAGCTGGAAGCTCACCCCGTTGGCATGCAGGCGCCCATAGCGCTCACGCCGGTCGTAGTAGTAGTGGTAGCGCTCGGGATGTGCCAAGATAGGATGAAACCCCTTGCACTGCAAGTCGAAGAGCAGCTGGTCGATCTCGATGAGCTCCTGGGTGAATGAGTTCTCGAGCAGGATGTAGTTGCCAGGCATGGGCAGCACGCGGCCAGCAGCATAGAGCTTGTTCCAATACTCGTCGATGCGATATTCTGAAGAGAGATGCAGCTCGATGTCGAGACCAGCATCGGCAACGGCCTGCTTGAGCAAGGTAAAGGCGGCCGAGAGGGTCTCGGGAGTGTTCTCAAAGGTTTCGGCAGTAGTGTGCGACGTCAAGATCACACGATCCACGCCCATGTCGAGCTCGGCCCTGAGCATCTCGAGCGAATCGCTCACCGAGGCCGAGCCGTGGTCAACGCCAGGCAGGATGTGGCAGTGCACATCGGTGTGATAAAACAGAGTGGCGTCGTTTTTTTTCTTCTTAAAAAAATCAAACATATTGTCCTCAATTTTGTCATGCAAAGGTAGCACAAAAATCCCGTTTTTTTCATTACCTTTGAAACGTGAATACACCGAAATCATGATAAAAGTATTTAAAAACACTATATTTTCATTACTCCTCATCCTATGCGGCACTGCAATGCCCACCATGGCCAAGGAGAAAGTAAACGTGCAATGGCAAAAGACGATACTGGCAGCTATCGACTCCTTTCCCCATCATGGAGGCTACTACACGGGCAGCCAGCCCACGGCCACCTTTGCCACCACTGCCTGGCAAGGGCTTGACAATGCCTTCCAGATGCACCCGGGCGACAAGAAGCCCCACTTCGACCCCGTCCTGGCACAGCCGTCGTTTTGCTCGAGCGCCACTTTCTCGGTCATCGTGAAGGCGCTCATCATGTGGGACAGCAAGGGGGCAATCTCACGCCAAGCCTGGATCAACATGAAGCCCTGTGTGGGCATTGTAGGGCCTCTCAATCCCCAAGGGCTCTCGCAAGCCGACGGCCAGGGCTTCTGGGGGCGTGCCAACGCCAACGGCCCGTCGCTGGGCTGCCTGGTGCACGAGTTGGGCGCAGGCTTCAGCATGACGGCCTACCGTGGCGCCAAGAGCACGAAAAACAAGGAGACACCCGACGAGCCCTACATGACCGACGAGCAATGGCTCAACAACCCGATATGGAGCCACCTGGTACCAGGCGACATTGTGAAAATATTCTGGAACCGGAACGACGACCGCGGCAGCGACCGCGGTGCCATCATAGGCGACAACGGCGTGAAGGGCGATGACCAGGAGGCCGGGCACAGCGTCGTCTTCACTGGCTTTGACCATGAGGGCAATCTCACCTACTGGAGCAGCAACGGGCCTGGCCGCGAGCCTGCCAAGATGGGCTACAGCACAGCACAGTGCAACAAGCTGAAGATACAGCGCATCGTGGTGACCCGCATCTTGCACCCCGAGCGTTTCGACCGCGTGAAGCACATGGCCCCCACGAGCATCGACCAGTACCTTTTTGACCTAAACGGCAAGAAGCACTCGTCGACCGCCGAGCTGAAACGCCATTGTGGCATCAAATGATTCCACAATTATCACTGCATCACAATTTCAGTAAAAAGCAAACCAAGGCATGGAAACAAACAACAGCAAAGAATTCACGCAAAAATACCTTCTCACAGCTGCCGAGTGCAATCCTGAGAGAGAGATGCCCCTCACGCTGGTGATGAGCCGCATCATCGAGGTAGCCACCCTGCATGCCAATGCATGGGGAGTGGGCTACAGCAAGCTCATAGAGGCAAACCAAGGCTGGGTACTCTCGAGAGTGACCGTAGAGATGACACGATATCCACGAGTGAACGAGCAGTACAGCTTCACCACATGGATCGAGAACTACAACCGCCACTTCTCGCAGCGCAACATGGAAATATGCGACAAAGACGGCGTGGTGATAGGCGGCGTGCGCACAATATGGATGGTAATAAACTATGCCACCCGCGAGGGAGTAGATATTTCAAAGCTGAGTTACATAAGCAACAATATTTCGGACCGAAAAAGCAGCGTTGCCCCACAAGGCCGCCTGCACATGGTGACCGAAGCCACAAAAAGCACCAGCTACACATTCAAGTACACCGATTGCGACATCAACCGACATGTAAACACAGTGAAGTATCTCGAATTGCTCATGAATCAATTCCCGCTTGAAAAATATGACAAGCAACTGGTGCGCCGCCTCGAAATCGCCTTCATGCACGAGACCCGTTGCGGCGACACTGTGGAAGTAAACCTCAACGACAACGATGGGCTCGACTGCAAGCTGTCGGTCGACAGCGGCAGGCTGAGCCACTGCCGGGCCCGGTTCTGTTTCAGCCCGAGATGACAGCCAGCCCCGTGACATCGAGCAACCGCTGCTTCAATGGCGGCAGGCGGTCGGCATCGGTTTCGAGCGTCATCAGGCAGTCGTTGTCAAACTTCTGGTCGATCACGTGAATCTTCTCGTCGGCCTTCACAATCTTCATCACATCGTTCATGCTCAAGTAGGGGAAATTGAAAGTGACACGTGCCTGCTCGTGACACTCCACAATCACGGCACTGGCAATGGCCTGGCGCGCCGCTTCACGGTAAGCGCCTATAAGGCCCGAGGTGCCCAGCTTGATGCCGCCGAAGTAGCGCACGACAACAATCACGACGTTGGTCAGGCCATAGGAGTTGATTTGCCCCAAGATGGGCTTGCCGGCCGTGCCCGAGGGCTCACCGTTGTCGCTCGAGAGATACTCGTTGCGGGCAGTGCCTATCATATAGGCCCAGCAGCAATGCCGCGCGTCGTGGTACTCGTTGGCTATGCGCTTCACCACTGCACGAGCCTGGTCGGCCGTGACGACAGGGACAGCAAAGGAGATAAACTTGCTCATTTTCTCCTTGTATAGGCCTCGCGACTCGGCTTGAATGGTTCTGAAAAAATCGCTCATATCGGTTACAAAGTTATCAATAATTGAAATAAATGTGTAACTTTGCATTGCAAAAATACACATCAATCGAAGCAATCAATTTATATACAGTCATTAATATTCTAAAAGTATCATCAACATGTCACAATGGTTTGAAACAAAAGTAAAATACGATAAAACACTCGAAACTGGCAACATCAAGACGGTAACCGAGCCCTATCTGGTCGACGCGCTTTCGTTTACCGAGGCCGAGGCAAAAATCACCGAAGAAATGCAGCCCTACATATCAGGCGAGTTCACCGTGTCGGCAGTCAAGAAAGTGCGTCTCGACGACATCTTCTACGACGACAGCGGCGACAAGTGGTACAAAGTGAAAATCAACATGATCACCATCGACGAGAAGACAGCTGCCGAGAAGCGCACCCCATCCTACTATCTGGTGCAGGCCAGCGAGTTCAAGTATGCCCTCGAGACCTTCATGAAGGGGATGAACGGCACCATGTTTGACTACGAAATCGCCCAGATTACCGAGACGCCGCTTCTCGACGTCTTTGCTGCCAACCTGAAAGAAACACTGGCCGACAAGGCTGCCCGCCAGAACGCGCAAGACAGCGCCCAGCAGTAGCGTGCAGCGGCGGCGCAGCAGCACATGCCGCGCTACACTATACATGTAAGGACATTTAAACTACCATTTTTCAACCTACTATGTCGATAGGAGAAAACATAAGCAAAATCACGTCGCAGCTGCCCGAGGGGGTGAAACTGGTGGCTGTGTCAAAGTATCATCCCGTCGAGAAGCTGCAAGAGGCCTACGACGCTGGTCAACGCCTGTTTGGAGAAAATCATGCCCAGGAAATGGTGAAAAAGCACCCCCAGCTCCCGCCCGATATCGAGTGGCACATGATAGGGCACTTGCAAACCAACAAGGTGCGCATGATCATGCCAGTAGTGACACTCATCGAGAGCATCGACAGCGTGAAGCTGCTCAAAACTGTAGAAAAAGAGGCCGCTCGCATAGGGCGAAGCGTGGATGTGCTGCTCCAGCTGCACGTGGCCCAGGAAGAGACCAAGAGTGGTTTCAGCATCGAGGAGCTGCTCAACGCGGCCACCCAGGGCCAGCTCGAGGGCTATGACCACGTGCGCATCACAGGAGTTATGGCCATGGCCACCAACACCCCCGACGTGAAACAAGTGGCCCACGAGTTCGGCATGGTGCGACACACCTACGACCTGCTCAAGAAGGAATTTTTCACCTACCCTGAGTTCAAGGATGTGAGCATGGGCATGAGCCACGACTGGAAGATAGCCGTCGACCAAGGCTCGACGATGGTGCGCATAGGCACCGACATCTTCGGGCCAAGAGAATACTGACAAGGATGGAAGACTACTGAAAGAGAGTAGTTTTTTTCAGAAATCACTCGAAAAAGACGACAATTAAAAAATTTGCTGTAAATTTACACTGAGATACCAATACAGCAAATTTTTTCTTCTTTTTCAATAAGGAACCAAAAATAAGATAATAACATTCATAAACAAAACAAAAATGGCTCAACAAAAAAAACAATGGGTAGCCATCATCATGATGTTTCTACTCTTCGCAATGATTGCATTTGTCACCAACCTGTGCAATCCTATGGCAGTGATTACCAAAAACCAGTTTCACATCTCCAACTTCCAGGCACAGCTCGGTAATACGGCCAACTTCATCGCCTACTTGGTGATGGGTATACCGTCGGGACTGCTGCTCAAGAAAATTGGTTATAAGAACACAGCCCTGCTGGCAATCGCCATAGGCTTTGTTGGCGTGTTTCTGGAATATGTGTCAGGATGGGACAGCGTGCAAAGCTTCTGGGTTTACCTTCTGGGCGCATTCATTGCCGGATTCTGCATGTGCATGCTCAACACTGTAGTCAACCCCATGCTCAACACCCTGGGCGGCGGCGGCAACAAGGGCAACCAGCTCATCCAGTTCGGCGGTGCCTGCAACTCGTTTGCAGCAACAATTGTCACCATCTTGGTAGGCGCGCTCGTGGGCGACACGGCCAAGGCCTCGATCTCTGATGCCAACCCGGCACTGTTTATCGCTCTTGGCGTGTTTGCACTCGTGTTTGTAGTGCTTGCGCTCGTCAAGATACCCGAGCCTGTGACCAACGTTGTCAAGAGCGAGGGCAACACCACAACAGGCGCTTTCAAATACCGCCATTTCAACCTTGGCATTCTTGCCATCTTCCTGTATTTGGGCGTTGAGGTGGGTCTGCCCACCTATGTGCTTCAGTACCTGTCGACGCCCACCGATGCGGCCACGCCAGGTTTCGGCATGGATGCTGGGATTGCAGCTACCATTGCCGGCGTATACTGGCTGCTTATGCTTGTGGGCCGTCTCGTGGGCGGCGCCATAGGCGGCAAGGTGAGCAGCCGCACGCAGGTGAGCTTCTTGGCAAGCGTTGTGATCGTGTTTGTGCTCATCGGCATGTTTGCCCCTACAGGCGTCCATGTTCCCATCATCGGCTTCGAGGGCTCGAGCGGCTCGCTCACCACGGCAAAGGTTCCCGTGGGCATCTTGTTTCTGGTGCTTGGCGGCCTGTGCACATCGGTCATGTGGGGCGGCATCTTCAACATGGCAGTTGAAGGCCTCGGCAAGTACACCGAGTTTGCCAGCGGCATGTTCATGACCATGGTTGTGGGCGGCGGCATCCTTGTTCCGCTCCAGGGCTGGGTAGCCGATGTGACAGGCAGCTTCCTGACCAGCTACACCGTGGTGCTTGTGTGCGCAGCCTACATTCTCTTCTATGCGCGTGTGGGCAGCAAGACCAATTTGAAGGCTAAGGCCTGATTGCAATAGTGCAACACTTACTAAACTTATCGCATGACTGCGGCCGTAACAGAGCCGCAGTCATTTTTTTCAGAATAAAGAGAACGGCAGCAATCATTTCAATCCAAAAATTTGGTGATACACCTTTAATTTTGTACTTTCGTGAAAAATAAGACCTACACACATATATTATATACTAACCAATAAAAACAGCAAATCGTTATGTTAAACAAAGAACTGATGGATCGCGCTGCCAACAACATTCGCATCTTGGCTGCCGCCATGGTTGAAAATGCCAAATCGGGTCACCCCGGAGGTGCCATGGGGGGAGCCGATTTCATCAACGTGCTCTATTCAAGTTATATCATCAACGATCCCGACGACCCCACCTGGTTTGGCCGCGACCGTTTCTTCCTCGACCCTGGTCACATGTCGCCCATGCTCTACGGCGTGCTGCACTTGACGGGCAAGTACAGCATCGACGACATCAAGAGCTTCCGCAGCTGGGGCAGCCGCTGCCCTGGACATCCCGAGCTTGACCCCGAGCATGGGATAGAGAACACCTCGGGCCCACTGGGCCAAGGGCATGTGATGGCCGTGGGCTGCGCCATAGCCGAGCGGTTTATAAGCCAGCACTACAGCCCTGTGTTCAGCCACAAGACCTATGCTTTCATCAGCGACGGCGGCGTGCAAGAGGGCATCTCTCAGGAGGCAGGCCGCATAGCCGGCTACCTGGGGCTGAGCAATCTCATCATGTTCTACGACAGCAACGATGTGCAACTTTCGACCGACTGCGACGCGGTGAGCAACGAGAACACAGCAGCCAAGTACCGCGCATGGAACTGGAATGTGCTCGAAGTTGACGGCACCGACCCCGTTGCCATGGCCGAGGCCATAGAAAAAGCCCAGCACGAGACGATGCGCCCCACCCTGATTGTGGGACACACCATCATGGGACGCGGCTGCGTGACAGCCGACGGGAAAAACTATGAGGGGCAATGCAGCACCCACGGCAACCCGCTGAGCAAGTCGGGGGCAAGCTATGAGAAAACTATAGAGAACCTGGGGGGTGACCCACAAAACCCATGGGTCACCTTTGCCGAGGTGGCCGACCTCTATGCCAAGCGCAACGACGAGCTCAGGAAAATTGTAGTCGAGCGCAAGGCCCAAGAGCAAAAATGGATTGAGGCCAATCCCGAAAAGGCTCGAGAGCTGAAAAACTACATCGACGGCAAGATAGAAGCAATCGACTACTCGAGTATCGTGCACAAACCAGGCATTGCCACCCGCTCGGCGAGTGCCGACGTGCTGGCCGTGCTCGGCGAGAAAGAGCACAACATGATTGTATCGTCGGCCGACCTGGCCAACAGCGACAAGACCGAAGCCTTCCTGAAGAAGACGGGAGCTTTCAAGCCACACGACTTCGGCGGCGCATTCCTGCACAGCGGCGTGTCGGAGCTGGCAATGGCAGCGATCATCAACGGCATCGCCCTGCACGGCGGCCTGATAGGTGCCTGCGCTACCTTCTTTGTATTCAGCGACTACATGAAGCCGGCAGTGAGACTGTCGGCACTCATGGAGCTGCCCGTGAAATTCATATGGACCCACGACGCGTTCCGCGTGGGCGAAGACGGACCTACCCACGAGCCCGTAGAGCAAGAAGCACAAATACGCCTGCTCGAGGAGCTCAAAAATCATCACGGCCGCAACAGCATGCTGGTGCTGCGACCGGCCGATGCTGCCGAGACAACGGTAGCCTGGAAAATGGCAATGGAAAACACCACTACCCCAACGGCGCTCATACTCTCGCGCCAGAACGTTGCCGACCTGCCCTCGCAGCATGGCAACGACTACGCAGCCCGATACAACGATGCACTGGGCGCCCAGCGCGGCGGCTATGTGGTGAAGGCCGAGGCCAACCCCGATGTTGTGCTCGTGGGCAACGGCTCGGAGGTGGCAACACTCATCGATGCCGCACGCATAATTGCCACAAGCGGCATCAAGGCACAAGTAGTGTCGATACCCTCGACAGGCTTGTTCTTGAATCAAGACAAGTCCTATTGCGAGCAAGTGATACCGGGCGGAGTGCCTGCCTTTGGACTCACAGCAGGACTGCCCTCGACCCTGCTCAGAGTGATACCTAACGGCTATATATATGGTCTTGATCATTTTGGGGCATCGGCTCCCTACAAGGTACTGGAAGAAAAATTTGGTTTTACACCCGAAAATATCGCTGAAAAAATCAAAAACTGGGTGAAAAAACAAAAAAAAGGTGAATAAAAACGCTTTTTTTGAAAAAGAGTGCTCGCCATTCACAAAAAATATATATATTTGCACATAATTTGTTGTAGAATATAATTTTTTAAGTGTTTAATTACAATAACAAAAAAAAACGTAAGTCTATGAAAAAGATTACATTATTAGCATTTGCATGTGCAATGCTGATGGCACCTGCTGCAGTCAACGCTCAGGAGGTGACTTATGTTGAGGATCCAGCTCAAGGCTATCTGTTCAACAGAATGCAGGACAACTGGTTTGTTGAGGCAGAAGGCGGAGCTGGCGTCATGATGTCGAAGTACGACAAGCATGCTAAGTTTGGCGATCGTATTGGCCTGAAGGGCAACCTCGCTGTAGGCAAGTGGTTCTCTCCACTGTGGGGAGCACGCTTCGGCGGTGAGTTTGAGCAGCTCAAGGGTGCAACACCTGCCTACTATGAGAGCGTGCTGGGCTACCGCAACGAGATTGCTAAAGACGGTTTCCACAAGCAGCAATTCAACAACATTGGTGCATTTGGCGACCTGATGTTCAACCTCACCAACTGGGTGATGGGCTACAAGCCCGGTCGTTTCTACAACGCTGTGCTCTACGGCGGTATGGGCATTCACTGGGTATATTCTCGTGAGCTCCAGAACGACGACAAGGGTGACTGGAAGTATTCGGCCAACGAAGGCAAGGAGTCGCGTAACTTCAGCTTCCGTGCTGGTTTGTTGAACACCTTCCGTGTGAGCAATCACGTCAACATCCTGCTCGACCTGCGTTTCGACGAGATGCAAGAGCATGTTGATGGCTGGAACGCTGGCAAGAGCTGGAACGAGATTCCTTCGGTACTGGTTGGTCTTTCCTACAAGTTCAACAAGACCGAGTGGAATGCTCCTGTGGTTCCCGTTTGCCCCGAGATCAAGTACACCGATGCTTATGTTGACGACCTGCGTGCAAAACTTGAGGCTGCCAACCAGAACATTGCCAACCTGAAGCAGCAACTCGACGAGTGCCGCAACCGCAAGGCTCCCGAACCCGCTCCTGTGGCCGAGGCTCCTCTCGCAACCGTTTACTTCCCCATCAACGTTTCGAAGGTTGTGGGCGTTCAGCAGAAGGTTGTTGACGCTGTGGGCGAAGTGATGAAGAACGAGTCGAACAACTACGTGCTCACTGGCTGGGCCGACAACTACACTGGCAACAAGACCATCAACACCCGCCTGCGCAAGGAGCGTGTTGCTTCGGTGAAGAAGATGCTCGTGAAGAAGGGTATCGATGCTGGTCGTCTCGACGCACAAATCAACGATGGCGAGCTCACCAACTATGGTGCAAAGGCTGCTTCGCTCGACCGTGCCGTCACTATCAACCGTGCCAAGTAATTCTAACAGAAAATACTAGCAACTTATCAAAGTCCCGCTTGCACAAAGCGGGGCTTTTTTTTACCTTTGCAAGCCCATAAACAATCACAATCAAATAATCACAAAAAAGGAGCAGAAACGCATGGCAACACTCGGGAAAGACGCATTACTGGCAATGATACGCGATGGCAAAGCCATGACGTTGAAGCAGGAGTTGCGGCTCACTGCCCTGCTCTCGATACCGGCAATACTGGCCCAATTGACGTCGATACTCATGCAATATATCGACGCCTCGATGGTGGGACGGCTGGGAGCCGACGACTCGGCTTCGATAGGACTGGTGTCGACCACTATATGGCTCTTTGCCGGGGTGTGCAATGCTGCGACCACCGGATTCTCGGTACAAGTGGCCCACCTCATTGGAGCAGGCCGGCCTGCCGAAGCACGCTCGGTACTGAGGCAGTCGATGATCACGATACTCATCTTCGGACTGGCAGTGGGGCTGGCAGGATGCTTGATAAGCCCGTTTTTGCCTACCTGGCTGAAAGGCAATGACCACATTACAGGCAAAGCCTCGACCTATTTTCTCATATTCTCGCTGGCGATGCCATTTCTCACACTCGACTTCCTGGCAAGCGGAATGCTCAGGAGCAGCGGCAACATCAAGGTGCCCAGCATGCTCAACGTGATGATGGGCGTGCTCGACGTGATTTTCAATTTTTTCTTGATTTTCCCTGCTCACAACCTGCAAGTCATGGGCATCGACTTTACCCTGCCAGGGGCCAACCTGGGCGTGACCGGCGCTGCCCTGGGCACTTTTCTGGCCGAAATGATAACCTGCTTTTCCATGGTATACTACATGTGCTTTAAGTCGAAAGAGCTGCGCCTCAACCATGAGCATGGCAGTTTCAAGCCACGAAGACAGTGCTTGAGAAAGGCATTTAAAATTAGTTTGCCCATGGGGCTGCAACACATTGTGATGTGCAGCGCCCAGATCACCATCACGGCAATTGTAGCGCCACTTGGAAGCATCGCGCTGGCTGCCAACACATTTGCCATCACAGCCGAGAGCCTGTGCTACATGCCAGGCTATGGTATAGCCGATGCTGCAACCACGCTGGTGGGACAAAGCATAGGAGCGGCCCGGCGCGACTTGACTCGGCGATTTGCCAACATCACTGTAGTCATGGGCATGACTGTGATGGGGCTCATGGGTGTGCTCATGTGGATAGGGGCGCCGGTGATGATGAGCATCATGTCGCCTGTTCCAGGCATTATCGAGCAAGGCACTGCTGCCTTGCGCATCGAGGCATGGGCCGAACCCATGTTTGCAGCAGCAATTGTGAGTTACGGCATCTTTGTGGGTGCAGGCGACACCCTCATTCCCTGCGCGATGAATGTTGTGAGCATGTGGGGCGTGCGCATTAGCTTGTCGGCCCTGTTTGTTCTGCACTACCACATGGGGCTCACGGGAGTGTGGACAGCCATGTGCATCGAACTCATCTTCCGCGGCAGCATCTACTTGTGGCGTCTGAAATCGGGCCGGTGGATAAAAATAAAGCACAAAGCGTGAAACAGGTATGTTTTGCAGGAATTTGTGTTATCAGGTTAAGCCGTAAAACAGATACATTTGCAACATAAAACGACATCAATAAATTTCATAGCAATCATGCAAATAATAAAAGATAAAACCTTTGCAGGCGAGCGACCGCTATTTGGCCTGCGCGAGACCAAGCTCTACAATGTGACCATCGATGAGGGTGAATCGGGCATCAAGCTGTGCCACAACATCGAGGCACACGATTGCACATTCATCGGCAAATATCCCTTTTGGCATGTGTATGGGTCGGTGATAACACATTGCCACTTTGAGCCAGGTTCGCGTTCGGCGATATGGTACAGCGACGACATGCTCATGACCGACACCATAATCGACGCGCCCAAGCTGTTCCGCGAGATGAACCGCGTGGAACTGCGCAATGTGACCATCAATGATGCCGACGAGACATTTTGGAGAGTCAACGACCTGAAAGTCAACAACCTCACGCTACATGGCGGCACCTACCCATTCATGTTCTGCAGCAATGTGAAAGTCGACGGGCTTGTGAGTGACAGCAAGTACGTGTTTCAGTATGTAAAAAATGCCGAAATACGTCATGCCAAAATCACAACCAAAGATTCATTTTGGGAGACCGACAATGTGACAATATACGACTCGGAGCTCAACGGCGAATACCTGGGATGGCACTCTCGCAACTTGAAGCTTGTGCGTTGCCACATCAGCGGAGAGCAACCACTGTGCTATGCCGAGAATCTTGTGCTGGAAGACTGTACCTTCGACGCCAGCTGCGACCGAGCCTTTGAGGAATCGACAGTAGAGGCCACAATCAAAGGGTCAATCACCGAAATCAAGAACCCAACAAGCGGTCACATTGTGGCCGACAGCATAGGCCGCATCACAATCGACCAGTACATCAAGCAACCAGCCAATTGCATCATTGAGACACGCCGATGAAGTACGACTTTGATAAAATCATCGACCGCCGAGGTACTAATTCCTACAAGTGGGATACCCCCGAGGAGGACGGCGTGATACCGATGTGGGTGGCCGACATGGACTTTTTCACTGCTCCCGCTGTGGTTCAAGCAGTGACACGCCGCGCACAACATGGCATATACGGATATGTGACTGTGCCCGAGGCCTACTACCAAGCCACCATCGACTGGTTCGGCACCCGGCACCACTGGGCCATCGAGCGCGACTGGATACTCTACACCAGCGGTGTGGTGCCAGCTATCTCGGCAATCATCAAGGCCTTCACAAGCCCAGGCGACAAGGTGGTAGTGCAGCAGCCAGTGTACAACTGCTTCTTCTCCTCGATAGTCAATAATAGCTGCGAGATTGTCGACAATCCACTCATCGCCACGGGCGACACCTATGTGATGGACTATGACGACCTCGAAGAGAAAACAAAAGACGCCAGGGTGAAACTGCTCTTGCTGTGCAATCCACACAATCCTGCCGGACGGGTGTGGAGCAAAGAGGAGTTGTCGCAAGTGGGCAAGATATGTGCACAAAACCACGTGATTGTGGTGAGCGATGAGATACATTGCGAGCTCACGATGCCCGGTTACGACTATATGCCCTTTGCCTCGATATCGCCCGAGTTGCAAGACCGATGCATCACTTGCGTCTCGCCCAGCAAGGCCTTCAACACCGCCGGGCTGCAGATTGCCAACATAGTGACCAACCATCCAGATTGGCGCAAGAAAATAGACCGTGCCATCAACGACAACGAGGTGTGCGATGTGAATCCTTTCGGTGTAGAAGCACTCATCGCCGCCTACAACCAAGGAGCCGACTGGCTCGAAGAGTTGAGGCGGTACTTGTGGGAAAACTACAATGTGCTCAAGCAATACTTTGCACAACACCTTCCATTTTGCCAAGTGACCAAGCTCGAGGCAACCTACCTGGTGTGGGTCGATATCAAGTCGACAGGCCTGAGCAGCGACCAGCTGACACACCTGTTGCTCACCGAGGGAAAAGTGATGGTCAACAGCGGCACCATCTACGGCAAGGCGCAAGGCGAGGGGTACATGCGCATCAACATTGCATGCCCACGGGCACGCATGCTTGAGGGGCTGAAGCGCATGGCCCATGTCATCAATCGCCATGTGCAAAACACGTGAGAGCACAGCAACACCACGTCGATACAGGGCAGAGTGGAACAACACATGGTAAGGGGAACCCGGCACCGCACATGGATGCCAGGTTCCCCTTGAAGTTGCTTTAATGAGATAATGTGTATTTATTTCTTTTTTGTCGCCGTTGTCCTTGCTGTCGCTTTCTTTGCCTTGGCACGCGGCCTGGCAGGAGCTGCAGCCTTCACAGTTGACTTTGCCGGCTCTTCGCTGCCAGTTACAGGAAAGTCGCCAGTGGTGTCCTTGACGATGTTGTTGCGCATCATCTCCACCTCGTGCTTGAGCTCGCTGATTTCGGTCTCCTGGTTGCGAATTGTGAGCAACAGCGAGTTGAGCTCTTCATTGTCGATAGTCTCGGGATACTGTTCCTCGACACGAATGATGAAGTCGCTCAGCACATTCATGTAGTTGGTAAAGGCCATGTAGGGCGAGTCGTAGGGGCTGTAGTGGGAGTGAACCGACCCATCCTGGCTGTGCTTGGTGCTCATGTAGAAGAAGTGGTCGCTGGCTTGCAGGTAATACCAATCCTGCTTGATGCGGCGGTCACGGCACAAGCGCACGCGCTCGCCTATGGAGTACAACTTGTGCACAGCCTCTTGCTGTAGTGTGTTGCCCAGCCAGGCGCTCGTGTCGCGTTCCTCGTCGGCCCAGCTGATGGGGTGCATCACCGAGAGTTGGTCGACGGGCTTCATCTTGGCCACAACCTCGCTCGGCGTCCAGAATTGTATGCCCTTTTGGGCGGCAAAACGCGGCAGGGCCTTCATAAACTCGAAGATACCGCTCTCGCGCGGTTGCAGCTCGCCGAAGGTCTCGTAGTTCATAAACAAGTTCACGATTTGCTCCTCTTCGGGGAGCTCGGCAATCCAGTTGATATACTTGTCGGCAGTCAAGGGATAGCTGGCCCACTCAGAATTGCTGAAGCGGAAAGCAATGTCGTCGCTCAACTTGGAGTTTTTGAGCAGCAGTTTCAACTTGGGCACCACGGGAGAATTGTAGATGTAGTTGGGTGACTTCCAACCAAGGATGTGCTTGGCACCATCGGTGATGACACCATTGAAACCCATAGAGGCAACAACTGCCGAGATGTCGTCGTCATAGATGAGCTCGGTGTTGCGGAACACCTTGGGGTGCTGGCCAAACAGCTGATAGATCTTGTTGTCGTGGTCTTTGACTTGCTGCACAAACTCGTCCTGGTCCTCAAGCGAGGCAAGAGAGTGGGCATAGGTCTCGCTCAAGAATTCAACGCAACCAGTATCGACAAGCTCCTTCATCGAGTCGATAAACTCGGGCACATACTGCTCGAGCTGCTCAAGGGCGGTGCCACTTATTGAAAATGCCACCTTGAAGTTCTTGCCATTTTCCTTTATCATGTTGAGCAACATCTCATTGGCAGGCAAATAGGAGCGCTGCGCAATGCGGGTGATGATGTCGTCGTTGGAAAAATCGTCGTAATAGTAATGGTCATTGCCGATATCAAAGAACCTGTAGGTCTTCAAGCGGAATGGCTGATGTATCTGGAAATAAAAACAAATCGCCTTCATTGTTGTGTAAAGTATTTAAAAGTGATGAATAGAGTTACGCGTTTTATTGGTTGACAAGACGCTTGTAGATGTCGATAATCTTGGCGCCAGCCTTTTTCCACACGATGCGGCCCACCTCGTCGCGGCCGTGGTCGCGCAATTGCTTGTACATGGCCGGGTACATGAGTATCGAGTAGACTGCATCGGCTATGGCATTGGTGTCCCAGTAGTCGACCTTAATCACATTGTCGAGTATCTCGGCACAGCCGCTTTGCTTAGAGATAATGCTGGGCACGCCCATCTGCATGGCCTCGAGAGGAGAAATGCCAAAAGGCTCGCTCACCGAGGGCATGATATAGACATCGCTGGCTGCAAGCATCTCGTAGACCTGCTTACCCTTCAGGAATCCGGTGAAATGGAAGCGGTCGGCTATGTCGCGCTTTGCGGCAAGGTTGATCATTTTCTCCATCATGTCGCCACTGCCAGCCATCACAAATTGCACGTTGTGCATCTTGTGCAGCACCTGTGCAGCAGCCTCGACAAAATACTCGGGCCCCTTCTGCATCGTGATACGTCCCAAGAACGTAACAACCTTGTCGTGCTTGTGCGGTGGTTTGATCTCTAAGTACTCCTGACTGAGCGGCTCAACGGCATTGTGCACGGTGGTCACTTTTTCGGGGGGGATGCCATAGTGCTCGATCACGGTGCGGCGGGTCAAGTTGCTCACCGTGATGATGTGGTCGGCATGTATCATGCCGTCGCGCTCAATGTTGAACACGGTGGGATTGACATGGCCGCGACTGCGGTCGAAATCGGTGGCATGCACATGTATCACAAGCGGCTTGCCCGTGACCTGCTTGGCATGGATGCCGGCAGGATAGGTGAGCCAGTCGTGCGCATGAATGATATCGCACGGGATGGTGCGGGCAATCACCCCGGCCACAATCGAGTAGTTGTTGATTTCCTCAAGCAAGTTGTCGGGATATCGGCCACTGAACTCAATGCAGCCCAGGTCGTTGGTATTCATGTAGTTGAAATCGCTGTAAATGTGATCGCGCAAGTCGTAGTAGAGCTGAGGATCCATCACGTTGCCTATGCGCCCTTGCACATAGTCCCAGTTCACGTCGCGCCATGCCACTGGAGTGCAATTGGCTCCTATGATTTTGGCATATTCCTTGGGCTCATCGCCCCACGGCTTGGGAATGACAAAGGTGATGTCCATGTCGCCGTTTTGGGCGATGCCCTTGGTTATCCCATAGCTTGCGGTGCCCAAGCCGCCGAGAATGTGAGGGGGAAACTCCCAGCCAAACATTAAAGCTTTCATATATTAGTAAAAATTTATGTACATTAAACAACATCGAGGTTCTTGAGCAGTCGCAGCACCCAGCATATGTGGCCCACGTTGGCAGCATAGCTGATGGCTCCACGACCAGTAAACGGTGGGTTGCCGTCGTAGAGCTCCGACAGCGTGCCAATGCCGCCCTCCTTCATCTCGTCTTCAAAACCTATCATCATGCGCTCGATAAAGGAGATTCCTCCCATGCCGAACACCTTGACGTAGGCGTAACTGTAAAAGCCCATGAGCCAGGGCCTGGCCGAGCCTGTGAAATAGGCCCGCTCACGCTGCTCTGGATTGCCCACGTACCAGGGATTGTAGCCAAAGCTTTTCGGGCTCAAGGTGCGCAGTCCCTTGGGAGTGAGTAGCTCGCGAGTGATGACATCGAGAGCGACCTTGCGCTGCCGGCGGTCGAGAGGAGAGTAATCGATGCCCACAGCAATCACCATGTTGGGACGCACGCTCAAGTCGGTGTAGGCGCCGTTCACATAATCATAGAGGTAGCCATAGTCGTTGAGGAAGGTGTCGACAAAGGCTGTCTTGGCTTTGAGCGAGATTGCTTTCCATCGAGCGACGTTGGTCTGCTCCTCGGCGACGCCGTCGTAGATTTCCTGAAGGAACATGAGAGCATTGTACCACAACGCATTAAACTCTACCAAATAACCAGTGCGCGGTATCATGGGCGTGCCGTCGGGGTTGGCAGCATCCATCCACGACATGGGTTTCTTGGTGCCATCGGTCCACACGAGGCCGTTGTCGTCTACGCGCAGATTGGGGTGCTTGCCATCGATTATGAAGTTGATCAAGCTCTTGCACATGTTGCCATAGCGATTGCGGGCAATCTCGTTGGACTGGTCGTGGGAGTAACGTTGCACGTCCCAAATGGCCCAGAGCGGCACATCGGGCAAATCGATGCCCTGCAAGTGCTTGTCGGGCTCAAGCGTCTTCATCCACTTGTCGAATGCCAGGGCAGCAGTGTCCATGATAGCCTCGAAGTCGGGGCGGTGATGCACACTGAGCGTGCAGCCTGGCAAGGCGATAAACTGGTCGCGGGCCCTGATTTTGAACCACGGGTAACCAGCAATGATGTAATGGCCGTGCTTGGTAGAAATATAAAATTGCTTAGCACTGTTTTTCAAGCAATTATAAAAACTCGTGCGAGGCGTTCGGCTCTTGATTTCGTCTTCATACATCTTGGTGAGGGAACGCGTGTTGACCTCGCTGGTACCTGCCGAGAACACAATGGGCTCACCCTTCTTGATGTCGATTTCAAAATACCCGGGCACATAAAGATCCTCGGTGTAGGGGATGCCACGCTCCTGGTCCTTGATATACTGAATGCCATTGTACCAATGCGGATCGAATACAAAACGCGGCTTGTGATTGAACTGCATGTAGAGGGTGGGATACCCCGCATACATGCACGTAGAAATGCCGTTGGTCGTTTCTTGGTATTCACGACTGGCCACACTGTTTTCTACACACAGGTCGTTGGCGTTGCGGAAAGCAAGAAACGGGCGGAATTGCAAGGTAGTCTTGGAGTGAGCCTCGACCAGCGTGTAACGTATCAAGATGCGGTTTTCGTTGGTGATGAAGATCTTCTCTCGTTTCAGTATCACACCGCCCACGCGGAAGGTGTGGGTGGGCACACGCTCACAATCATACTCACGTATATACTTGTGTCCATTAGGGCTGAACACATTACCATTGTACTTGTGGATGCCCAGGTTGAAGGGGGCACCGTGCTGTATCACGGTCTCGTCGAGCGACGACAGCAGCACATGGTTGTCGTCGTCGAGCTCGGGCACTGGGATGACCAGCAGCCCGTGCTGCTTGCGCGTGTTGCAGCCCACAATAGTCGTACAATGATAAGCACCCGATTGATTAGTGCGCAATATCTCCTTGTGAAGCGATTGCTCCAGATTAATCATCAGGTTCTTGTCAAATTTCAAATAGCTCATTATGAGTTGATGTTATAGGTTTTAGTTATGTTTGTCAGTCATGGAACCAACCTTGTGGTTTCGTTACGAATTTACGGCTTTTAAATGGAACTGCAAAACTTTTTCATTAGCAATTTTATGACATTTACTACCCCTTATAGTGGGATTAGCTCGCAATTCCGTTTTTTTAACAGAAAAAGGGCATCATTCACCGCAATGTGGTTGAAATTTTCTACCAGCGCTGCTGGTGCACCTGTCCTGGTCACAGCCTGCAACCCAAAAACTTGCCCATATAGCATTAATGTAGTAAATTTGCAAGGCATGGACAATTTTCTACACACAGTGGCCAGCTTCATTGCCAGCAACAGCCTGTTGCAACAGCAGCAGCCCGTGATTGCAGCTTTGAGCGGCGGGGCCGATTCGGTGGCTCTGCTCATGGTGCTGAGTCGGTTGGGTTACAAGGTGATTGCCGCTCACTGCAATTTTCACCTGCGGGGAGAAGAGTCGATGCGCGACGAGCGCTTTGTGAGAGCTCTGTGCAACCAGCACCACATTGCATTGCACGTGAAGGACTTCGACGTGCAGGCATGCATGAGGCAGCGGGGCATTTCGGCCGAGATGGCCTGCCGCGACCTTAGATATGAATGGTTTGAGGCCTTGCGATGCGACACAGCAAGCCAAGCCATTGCGGTGGCACACCACCGCGACGACAACATCGAGACCTTCATGCTCAATGCCCTGCGCGGCACAGGCATTGCCGGGCTCACTGGCATGCACCCACGCAACGGTCACATCGTGCGACCGCTGCTGTGCGTGACTCGCAGCGACATCGAGCAGTTTCTGAAACAAAACAGCCAGGACTATGTGACCGACAGTACCAACTTGCAGAATGACGTGAAACGCAACAAGCTGCGCAACGTGGTGCTGCCTTGCCTGTACCAGCAATTTCCCGGGGCCGAAGACACCCTCGCCCACACAATCGACAACACTCGCGACTGCAATGAGCTATATCGAGAACTGGTGGCGCAGAGCCGCACACAGCTGTGCGTTGCGCAGCAAGGAGGCTTCGACATCTCGATCGACGGGCTGCGGGGCTACCGAAATGCACTCACGCTGCTGTTTGAAATCCTGAAACCACAAGGATTCAAGCACGAGCAATGCTGCGATATTGTGCAGCTCGTCACTGGCCATGCAGGAGTGGGCAAGACCTTCCTCAGCTCCACCCACAAGCTCGTGGTGGGCCGAAAGCGCCTTGAAGTGATGTCGCTCGTCGACACCGACGCAAAGTTCTACCCCATCGACTTGAGTCACGGCACAATAAACGAGCCCCTCAAGATCAGGATTGAGCAATTTCCGAGCATCGGCAAGGGGGGCATTACAGCAGTCGACGGGAAAAAATCGATTGCACTCGATGCCCAAGTGCTGAAGTGCAAGAAAATTGTACTGAGGCACTGGCAAGAAGGCGACCGCTTTTCGCCCTTCGGGCTGCGTGGCACCAAGCTGGTGAGCGACCTCTTTACCGACATGAAACTGAGCGAGCGTGAAAAAAAAACCACGTGGCTACTTGTTGCCGACGGAACCATCCTGTGGGTGGTGGGATACCGGTCAAGCTCCCATTACAGCGTGGGAAAGGAAAGTGAAAGCTATGTAACGCTCACACTATGCCCGTAGTCACCTTGCCTGCTGCAGGGTTTCGAGCACCACGTTGAGACTGGGCTCATTCTTCAACACAACTTTTTTGTCAACGTCGAGCAAATAGAAGAGCGGCATGCTTGGCAGCACATACAACTCATCGTTGTCGATCGACTGGCTCTTGTTCCAGCCATTGACCATATAGGCAGGATAAGTTGTAGATCGCCATGCCTTCTCGTCGTCGAGCGTATAGACAGCTATCACCGTCAAGCCACCATTGTGCACCATGTGCTCGATGACACTGCAGGTGTCGAGCCTGGCTTTCACCCGCTGGCAAGCGTCGCAGTCGGGGTCGTTGAAGTAAATGAGCGTGAACTGAGAGTGGTAGTCATTCAAGGAGTGCGCCTCGCCTTCGAGCGTCACAAAGTCGAAGCTGGCAGCAGCCGCACCCACGCGGTTTTTCTGCGCCTGCTCAAGCAGCAGCCCGGCCCGCAACTTGTCGTCGGCACTTAACATGGGGCTGGCACACACACGTTCAAGCACTTGAAGGAAGGCACGCTCATCGTGCTCGGGGTCGGCAGGATTGCCAAGATGGCGCTCGGCGTAATCAAGTGAACCCAAGCAAGCCTTGCGTGAACTGAAATCAAGGGGCGAGACCACGTCGACAGCAGCCGCCACCCGCGGCCACAATGCAAGCATGAGTGCAAAAAGGGCTGGCAGAAAAGTGTGTTTCATCTATTTTTGCTTTTAAGATTACAAATATAGACGAAAATGCTGTAATTTTGCATTTCTGAAAGTATTAAATAATGAAAAAGATAGCGAAAACCAATGCTGCACGTCTGCTGGACCGTGCTCATGTGAAATATGAGCTCATACCCTACCCGGTAGATGAAAACGAGCTGGGTGCACAGCACATCATCGACATCCTGGGCGAGGAGGCTGGCCGTGTGTTCAAGACGCTGGTGCTGCAAGGCGACAAGACGGGGCACTTTGTGTGTGTAATACCCGGGCTCGAAGAAGTTGACTTGAAAAAAGCAGCCAAGGTGTCGGGCAACAAGAAATGCGACCTCATCCACATGAAAGAGTTGTTGCCCACTACAGGATACATAAGGGGCGGCTGCTCGCCAGTGGGCATGAAAAAGCCCTTCCCCACCTATTTCGACCATAGCTGCACAGACTATGACTATATCTATGTGAGCGCTGGCCAACGCGGGCTTCAGTTGAAAATCAACCCAAGTGACCTCATCGACTATGTGGGTGCAAGCACTGCCGACCTCACTATCGAGAAGCAATAGAAAAAAACTCACACACAGATAGGTAACGCATGCGCAACACATTTGGCAACATATTGACGCTCACCACATTTGGAGAGTCGCACGGGCCCGCCATAGGTGGTATCATCGACGGGTTCCCCGCCGGGGTGAAAATTGATACCGTGCAAGTGCAACAACAGCTCGACCGCCGCAGGCCAGGCCAATCGGCCATCACCACGGCCCGGCATGAAGACGACAAGGTGCAACTGCTCTCGGGCATCTTCCAGGGCGAGACCATGGGCACGCCCATAGGCTTCATCATCAGCAACAAGGACCACCGCTCGACCGACTATAGCGAGATAGCCCGGGGCTTCAGGCCGTCGCATGCCGACTACAGCTATCAAGCCAAATACGGGCGACGCGACTACCGTGGCGGCGGGCGCTCGTCGGCGCGAGAAACTGCATGCCGCGTGGTGGCCGGAGCACTGGCCGCTCAGGCGCTCAACACACTGGGCATCACCGTCACAGCCTACACCTCGCAAGTTGCCGACATCAAAGTAGAAGAGCCCTACAACAAGCTGGACTTGTCAAGAGTCGACAACAATATGGTGCGCTGCCCCGATGCTGCCAAGGCCGTTGCAATGATCGATGCCATAGCCCAAGCCCGCAAGCAAGGCGACACACTGGGTGGCATTGTGACCTGCGTGGCTCAGGGCGTGCCACCCGGCCTGGGCGAGCCCGTGTTTGGCCGCCTCAACGCCCAGCTTGCAGCTGCCATGATGAGCATCAACGCAGCCAAAGGCGTTGAGATAGGGCTGGGGTTCGACTTTGTGACCCGACGTGGCAGCCAAGTGCTCGATCACTTCACAAGGCTGGAAAACAAAATACACACCACAACCAACTACTCGGGAGGCATACAAGGCGGCATCTCCAATGGAGAGGACATCTATCTCGATGTGGCATTCAAGCCAGTGGCAACACTGATGCAAGACGTCGACACCGTCGACCTGCAGGGCGACCCCATGGTGCTGCACGGCAAGGGCCGTCACGACCCGTGTGTAGTGCCACGCGCAGTGCCCATCGTCGAGTCGATGACAGCCTTGGTGCTGCTCGACAACTATCTGCTCAACAAAACAATCCATCTATAACACACACATCGACAAACAGACACATGGAAATTGACAGAAATGCAATGCTGCATGCAGTAGACCGCCCCGTGTTCCACCTGGTGGGAGAAGTGGCCGACGCGCTCAACCGCGAGTGCTATGTGGTGGGAGGCTATGTGCGCGACACAATATTGAACCGGCCCACCAGCGACATGGACTTTGTCACCATAGGCAGCGGCATCGAGGTGGCCAAGGCGGTGGCTCAAAGGCTCAAGGCCGAGCACCATCGCGCCCACCTCGCCGTGTTCAAGACCTACGGCACAGCCCAAGTGAAGTCGCAAGGCATGGAGCTGGAATTTGTGGGCGCCCGCCGTGAGTCCTACCACCACGACAGCCGCAACCCGATCGTGGAAGACGGCACACTCGACGACGACCAGAAGCGCCGGGACTTCACCATCAACGCCATGGCCATATCGCTCAACTTGTCGACGTTTGGCAAGTTGCTCGACCCATTTGACGGCATTGGGGACCTTGAGCGCAAAATCATACGCACGCCACTCGACGCCGACATCACATTCAGCGACGACCCGCTGCGCATGATGCGCGCAGTGCGCTTTGCCACCCAACTCGAGTTCAACATCTATCCCGAGACACTCGAAGCCATAACGCGCAACGCGCATCGCATAAAAATCATCACGCGTGAGCGCATCGCCGAAGAGCTGATGAAGATAGTGGCAGCCCGCCACCCGTCGCGCGGATTCATGCTGCTCGACAAGAGCGGACTACTGCCGCTCATCTTCCCAGAGCTATCGGCCCTCAAGGGCATCGATACCAGCCACGGCCGGGCCCACAAAGACAACTTCCTGCACACCATGCAAGTGCTTGAAAACGTGGCAGCCAAGAGCGACAACGTGTGGCTGCGCTGGGCGGCCATCATGCACGACATAGGCAAACCGGCCACCAAGCGATGGGACGAGAAGCAAGGCTGGACTTTCCACAACCATAACTTCATAGGCGAAAAGATGGTGCCGCGCATCTTCCAACGCATGCGGCTGCCACTGAACGAGCACATGAAATATGTGAAAAAACTGGTGGGACTGCACATGCGGCCCATTGCCCTGGTCGAAGACGAGGTCACCGACTCGGCTGTGCGCCGCCTGCTCTTTGACGCCGGCGACGACATCGACGACCTCATGCTGCTGTGCACAGCCGACATCACATCGAAGAACCGGGAAAAAGTGAAACGCTTCAACGAGAACTTCCTGCTTGTAAAGCAAAAACTTGTCGACATTGAAGAGAAAGACCGCATACGCAATTTCCAGCCGCCCATCGACGGGCAGGAAATCATGAGCATCTTCAACCTGCCCCCGTCAAAGCCAGTGGGCGAAATCAAAGATGCGATAAAAGATGCCATACTCGACGGACAGATAAGCAACAACCGCGACGAGGCCTACCAGTTCATGCTGCACAAGGCAGCCGAATTGGGATTGAAGCCTACAGGTTGTTCTCCCCAAGTCCAGGAGTGAAAATCTTGATGCCGCGCGGGTGGCACTTGACCTCGACATCGCAGGGCATGTCGACGGGATCGCCGTCGATGTGCATGGGCCCCGGCTCGAAACGATGGATGCGAAATGTGGTGGCGCGATAAATGTTGACGCAATGATTCAAATCAATCTTCTTGAAAAACAGGCTCAGCCCCATGATGGGCACTTCAAGCACGTGAAAGGGTGAAATCACCGTCATGTCGACCTTGCCGTCCTGCATGCTTGCATGGGGTGCAATAAACCCGTTGTTGCCGTATTGTGCAGCATTGCCAAAGGCGATGACAAAGGCTTTCTCGGTAAAACTGCGACCATCGATATCGATTTTGTATTCCTGTGGCTTAAACTTGAGATAGTCTTCCAAGGCCGTTTTCACATAGGTGGGAAAGCCGCGTTTGCCGTCGAGCTGGAAATCGTAGGCAACCTGAGCATCAAAGCCCATGCCGCAGGTGCACATAAAGGGCACATCGTTGAGCGTGCAGTAGTCAAAACTGTCGACCAAGTCTTGATTCACCACCTTGAGTGCATTTTCCATCTTGAGCGGAATGTGCAAGTGCCTTGCCAGCCCGTTGCCCGAGCCGCAAGGTACCACAGCAAGCGCCACATCAGAGTTGACAAGCCCCGATGCAGCACCGTTGACGGTGCCGTCGCCGCCCACGGCGATCACGCCGTAGCAGCCATGAGTCACAGCTTCTTGAGCAAAGCGCTTGGCATCGCCGGGGTTCTCGACATACCTCAAGGCCACATTGAAGCGACTCTTGTCGACGACCTTGTCGATGAGAGCAGTTGCACAGGAGTGGTTATTAGTCCCTGACTTTGGATTAATAATCGCTATTAAGTCTTTCATACATCATAAAATTGCTGCAAACTTACAAAAAAACATCGATGCACCGTCAATTATCAACAAGAAAATAGTATCTTTGAATGACAAATGATATTGAAACATGAAGAAAAAATCATATTCCACAACGCTTGTCAACAGCTGCCTGCTGCTTGCCGGCATCATCTTTCTGTGCTATTTTAAAAACGAAAACGTGCTGGCCATTGTGGCCCAAATACTGGGCTTAGTCTTTATCATCCCGTCGCTTGTGTACTTGTGCCTCGTGGGTATCAACCACAACGACAAGCGCGACAGCACCGACCTGCTGGGCATCTTTCCTGCAGTGGGGGGCCTGTGCTTCGGCATCGTGCTATTGCTGCGCCCTGAGCTGTTCTACTCGGTCATTGGTTATGTGTTCTCGATCATACTCATTGCATTGGGTCTCTTTCACATTATCTACATGCTCATGTCGCGCAAGTCGATGACCTTGAGGGCATGGTACTATGCACTGCCAGTGGCTATCACTGCGGCAGGCCTTCTCACCATGTTTAAGTTCAACGGCAGCGACTACCGCCAGTTGCTCGTCTTGCTCACCGGCATCTCGCTGATACTTGCCGCCCTCACGGCATTGCTCGAGGCACTCGCCCAGCGCAAAGCCGCCTGCCACAGTGGTGCCAGCACCTGCCAAGATGCAACACAAGACACAAGTGCCACTGTAAAGAACGACGCGGCCAACGAGTGAGCCAAGCCGAGTGAGAGACTACCCGACTCAGAACTGGAAGGCAGCTCCAATCTGGACATTGCCCTGATGGTCGTCAACATCCTTGAACGTGCGCGTAAGGCCAATGCTGTAGCGCACGTTAAACTGCATGTAGTCGGTAAGATAATAGGTGGCACCGGCTCCCACGCCGGCACTGAACCAGTGCGTGCGGCTGCCCAGGCCCAGGTCGTAATCTACCCCGTCGACACGCGCCTTGCTGTAGACGTTGAAACCTAACTCAGGACCAGCCTCGGCGCTGAAATACTTGGCAAAACGGTAGCGCACAAGCACTGGAATCTTGATGTAATTTTCGGTAACAATGATGTCCTGGTTCACGTTTTCGGCCATACCCCTAAGCTGAACGTCCTTGCTCAGCAAGTGGGCCAGCGCCTGATTGATTGTAAATTTTCCTCCCTCACTGCTGAAAACCGTCTCGGCCAGGATGCTCCAGTTTCTGAACTTCTCGGCCCGGGGCTTGTATTCCACCCACAGGCCGGCCTGCCCGCCGTTGCGCATGCCGTGAGGCAACTTACCAAAGCAGAAGTGCGGCAGGTTCATTGCCACCTTGACACCGCCAGTGAGCGTGCCGTCGAGATACTTGTGATTCACATCGAGTGCATACTTGCCTTGAGCCGATACTGCCAAGGCGATAAAGAAACAGAAAACTACAAGCGCAATTTTTTTCATCATCGTTTGTTTTGCAGCAAAATTACGAAATATCGCCTGAATAAAGAAAAATGGTGGCCAAAATGACCACCATTCCCGTTAAATAAGAAAAATCTATTTTTTAACACTCGTTATTCATTTATCGCATCAACAAAGACTTAGAACTTCATGCCAAACGAGATCTGGATGTTGCCGTTCTTGGCCTTGTTGTCGGTGGTCAGCTTGTAACCCATCACATCAACCGATTGATCCTTGTACACCTTGGTGAGGCCCATCGTGTAGCGAGCCTGGATAAAGGCATTGTTGGTGAGGTTGTAGGTTGCGCCCAAGCCAAGGCCGAAGTCAACAGTGTTGGTCATGTCGCCCAGGTCGAGAGCATCTTGGTCTTTAGGAGTCACCTTGCTGTAGACGTTGAAACCCACTTGGGGACCGAAGTCGATGCTGAAGGCAGGTGCCACATAGTATTTCAGCATCACAGGCACATTGACGTAGTTGGCATGGAAAGTGAGGTTATCGCTCTTGCCGCCTTGTGCTGCAAAGACAACTTCGGGGGCAACCGAAAATTTAGGAGCTGCATGGTACTCCATCACGAGGCCAGCCTGGTAGTTGGGTTGCAAGGTGTGACTCACGTCTTCTCCCCAGTAGTTGGTGAGGTCAAAGCCAACCTTAGCTCCAAATTCAACTTGTGCGTTTGCGGCGCTCATGCCCATGATGGCAGCAGCAGCCAGTAATAAAATCTTTTTCATAATTCTAATTAATTAACCGTTTGTTTATTCGTTGTTTTCAATAATCATGTGCAATCCGTTGTTTTCTGAATTGCGACAATATGACCCGAAACACACAAAATAGTTTAAAAGGAAAATTAAAAAAAAGGTAAAAAAGAACACTTCATTTCCCAAACAAGACACATTTTCATGCTTTTTATTGGGCTAACGTCCCAAAATGTGTGGACAAACAACTATTTCTTCTGATTGAAAGTTTTGCAGAAGCGGCTCACTCCACAATTCAAGCAATCGGGTTTGGAAGCCTTACACACATAGCGGCCATGCAACAATATCCAGTGATGCGCTTTGATTTGGTCGGCTGGTGACAAGTGTTTTTTCAGGCCAGTCTCCACCTCGAGGGGGGTCTTGCCTGTGGCAAGCCCTATGCGGTTGGAGACCCTGAAGACGTGGGTGTCGACGGGAATGGCCGGCTGGTTGAAGACTGTGCCCAGCATCACATTGGCCGTCTTGCGCCCCACTCCTGGCAGCTGCGTGAGCTCTTGCATGGTAGCTGGCACCTGCCCGTGAAACTTGTCGACGAGCATGCATGCCATGTCATACAGGTGCTGAGCCTTGCTATTGGGATAAGACACGCTCTTGATATAAGGGAATATCTCCTCCACACTCGACTGGGCCATGACCTGGGGCGTGGGAAAGGCCTCAAACAAAGCGGGGCTGATTTGATTGATGCGCTTGTCGGTGCATTGCGCCGAGAGCATCACAGCCATGAGCAGCTGGAAGGGATTGTCGTAGTGCAACTCGGTGGTGGGCGATGGCATCTGGCTGCGCCAGTAGTCCAGACAGCCGTCATAACGTTCCTTTATTGTCATGATTGAGCAAAAATTAAAAAAAGAGAATGATGCACTCCACACGCAATCTGGAGTGCATCACTTCTCCACGTTAAATGATATGAGAACAAATTAGTTTTCTATTTTTCAATGTGCGGCCTCAAACTCATCGAGGAAGCGAACATCGTTCTCGCTGAACATGCGCAGGTCCTTGACCATGTACTTGAGGTTGGTAATGCGCTCGATACCGAGACCGAAGGCATAGCCGCTGTACACATCGGGATCGATTCCACTGGCCTTCAACACATTGGGGTCGACCATGCCACAACCCAGAATTTCGACCCAACCCGTGTGCTTGCAGAAGCCACAGCCCTTGCCACCACACAACATGCACGACACATCCATCTCGGCACTGGGCTCGGTAAAGGGGAAGTAGCTGGGACGCAGGCGTATCTTAGTATCTTTGCCAAACAATTCCTGTGCAAAATAGAGCAGCACCTGCTTGAGGTCGGCAAAGGTCACGTGCTTGTCGATGTAGAGCCCCTCAATCTGGTGGAAGAAGCAGTGGGCACGCGCCGTGATGGCCTCGTTGCGATAAACCCGGCCTGGGCAGATAATGCGAATGGGGGGCTGCTGCCGCTCCATGGTGCGCACCTGCACCGAGCTGGTGTGAGAGCGCAAGATGATGTTGCGTTTCACATCGTCAGGATCTTGATTGATGAAGAATGTGTCCTGCATGTCGCGTGCCGGATGATCGGCAGCAAAGTTGAGCGCACTGAAGACGTGCCAGTCATCCTCGACCTCAGGCCCCTCGGAGAGAGTGAAACCCAGTCGGGAGAAAATGTCGATGATTTCCTTGCGCACAAGCGATATGGGATGACGAGTGCCTATCTCGTCGGGCATCGCCGGGCGAGTGATATCGATCTTGTGGGTCTCTTTCTCTTTGGCCTTGAAACTGTCGCGCAAGGTGTTGATTTTGTCGGTAGCAAGAGTTTTCAGCTCGTTTAGTTTTTGCCCGAATTCACGCTTTTGCTCAGGTGGAACACTGCGGAACTCGCTGAAGAGCTCAGAAATCTCGCCTTTCTTGCTCAAGTATTTGATGCGAAGGGCCTCAAGGGCCTCTTCGTTCTCGGCTTTCAAATTGCTGATTTGCCCCTTCAGGGCTTCAATTTTTTCGAGTAACATAATAAGCATTTACACTATTTGCACGCAAAATTACAAAAAATACTACTATAATGAAAACTTTTTCTAAATTTGCAGCCGTGTTCGGGCTACAAACCCGACAGTTGCAGTCAACATGTACACCCCAGTCACTATTCACCACATGCACGACATGGAACGGCTCATAGCGAGTTGTGGCTTCATGCCGTTTTTCGCCAATGCCATTCCTGGTTTCTCGATATGGGAAAACACGCCCCAGGAGCTGCGTTTCAACGATGATGCCGATGGCCCGTGGGAGTGGAAAGGGCCCGTGATACTAAATGGAGCATTTGCCTATGGCAAGCTGCTCAGGGGCAAGGCCATGTATGTCACACTCGACTGGTACAAGCACTTGGCCAACTGGCGCCGCGCCCACACACAGCCTTCGCGCCAGGAGCTGAAGGTGCTCGACACCATCAGGCAACACGGCTCATTGCTCACCACCGAGTTGCGCAGGCTGTGCGGCTACTCCTGTCCTCGGCAGGCGAGAGAGGACAACCCACTGCTCAGGGAGTCGCAACGCCTCACGCAGAAGCTCAAGCGCACGCCCCGCATCGAGGGGCTTGAGACGTGCCTCACACGACTGCAAATGGGCACCTATCTCGTGGTTGCCGACTTTGAGTACAAAATCGACAAGACGGGCCGACGCTACGGCTGGGGCGTAGCACGCTACTGCAGGCCCGAGGATTTCTTTGGTCCCGAGGCTTTGCAAGCAGGCTGCAGTCCAGCCGAGTCGCGGGAAAGAATCGTGCGTCACCTTGTAGAGATGCTGCCTGGCATCGAGACGCAGCAGGTAGATGCCATCATCGGTTGAAACGCTGCAAAAAGAAATCAATGTAAAACCAATGCAGAAAAAAAAATTTGCGAAACCGAAAAAGAATCATTACTTTTGCATTGCATTTCAAAAAGCTTGACCAGACGCAACCAAGGCTGCTGGCATTGACCAGGTTGCCAAGACGTTGAAATCGAGCATTCCACATTTCATTTTAAAATTATCAACTTTTATCACTAGATAAGTTATCTATTGCGCATTGTCCTGTCATGGCAATGTAATCACAATAGAATCTTTTACAAACACATTTTTATGTACAGACTTGAAGATTTGCAGTCCATGCCCGAGGACCAACTCAAGGAACTCGCTAAATCATTAGGACTTAAAAAAGTAGATTCTGCTGCTCGCGAAAGCCTTGAATTTGGCATCATCGATGCCATGGCCGAGCAGGAGGCAGCCCAAGCCCCTGCACAGCCTGCCAAGAGAAAACGAGGCCGTGCCAAGAAAGACGAGGCTAAGAATGCAGAACCAGCCAAAAGCAACAAAGGCCAGGACGGCAAGACTGCCACCGACAACGACACGGCCGAGAAGCCAAAGCGCCGACCAGGACGCCCTCCAAAAGCAAAAACTGCCGATACAAAGGAGAATGACAAAAAAGAAAAAGAGGATGTGAAAGCACAAGGCGAAACAGCTGGCAAGTCGAAGAATACAAAGTCGAACTCGAAGGATACCAAGGGTGGCAGCGACGCTACTCCCATGGCAAAAGATGAAGATAAAGCACAAAAGCAGAAAGACGATATTGCAGCTGATGCAAGCGAGAGCACTGCCTCGACAAGCGACAGCAAGCCCAAACGTGGCCGACGCAAGCGCATAGCCAAGGTCAACGACATGCCGACAGCAACTGCGCCCGAGACTCCCGTTCTCGATTTCAAAGAGGAGCCGCAGCCGGCAGCCGAGCCCGCGCAAGAGGCCGCCCAGCCCGAGCAACCGGCCCAGACAGCCCAGCCCGAGCAACCGGCACCAGCCGACATGGCACCGGCCGAGGACAACTACGGCCAGGATATGCCTCATGGCGAACCACCCTACGACCAGCAGGACGGTGCCGTGCAAAACGGCGACGAGCCCTACAACGGCGATGCAGGCGCCCCCTACGACGGCGACGAGGGTGTGTATCTACAAGGCGAGCCGCCCTACGACGACATGGAGCAGCAACAGAACGACGGCGCAATGCCGCCGCAAGACGACTTCCAAAGTTTCTTTGGCCCAAGCAACCAGCAAGGCAGGCGAGGCAAGAAGCAGAACCGCCAGGACATGGGCCTGGGCGAGTTTTTCATCACCAGCACCCACACCTTCAAGCCGCGCACCGAAAAGGAGAAAGAAGAAGATGCACGACGCGCCGAGGAGGCTCGCCGCCGTGCCGCCGAGGAGGCTGCCAAGGCTCCCATTGTGATACAAGAGCCACAGGCCGAGAAGCCGCAGCCGCAACCGGGCAAGAAGAAAAAGAAAAACAAAAACCAGCCGCAGCAGCCACAACCCATTGTGGAGGATAGCCCCTACAGCGAGGACAACTACAACTTCGACGACATACTCGAGGGCAGCGGGTTGCTCGAGGTCATGCCCGACGGCTATGGCTTCCTGCGCTCGAGCGACTACAACTACCTGACCTCGCCCGACGACATCTATGTGTCGCAGTCGCAAATCAAGAACAACGGTCTCAAGACCGGCGATGTAGTGGAGTGCACCATACGCCCGCCCAAGGAAGGCGAGAAATACTTCCCGCTGTGCAAGGTGAAGAGTATCAACGGCCGCTCGCCCGAATTTGTGCGCGACCGCGTGCCCTTCGAGCACCTGGTGCCACTGTTTCCCAACGAGAAATTTGACTTGGTGAGCCACACCCACCCCAACATTTCGCAGCGCGTCGTCGACATGTTTGCCCCCATAGGCAAGGGACAGCGCGGCCTCATCGTGGCCCAGCCCAAGACGGGCAAGACGATACTGCTCAAGGACATCGCCAACGCCATCTCGGAGAACCACCCCGAGACCTACATGATCATCCTGCTCATCGACGAACGCCCCGAGGAGGTGACCGACATGGCCCGCAGCGTGAATGCCGAGGTGATAGCATCGACATTTGACGAGCCGGCCGACCACCACGTGAAAATAGCCGAGCTGGTACTGGCCAAGGCCAAACGCATGGTAGAGTGCGGCCACGACGTGGTGATACTGCTCGACTCGATCACCCGCCTGGCACGAGCCTACAACACCAACGCCCCGGCATCGGGCAAGATACTGACTGGCGGTGTCGACGCCAACGCCCTGCAGCGCCCCAAACGCTTCTTTGGCGCCGCGCGCAACATCGAGAACGGTGGCAGCCTCACCATCATCGCAACTGCCCTCATCGACACGGGCTCGAAGATGGACGAGGTGATCTTTGAGGAATTCAAGGGCACCGGCAACATGGAGCTCCAGCTCGACCGCAAGCTGTCGAACAAGCGCATCTTCCCCGCTGTCGACATCATGGCTTCGAGCACGCGCCGCGACGACCTGCTGCTGAGCCAGGACACGCTCAACCGCATGTGGATACTGCGCCGCTTCCTGAGCGACCGCAACTCGCTCGAGGCAATGGAGTTTATCAAAGACCGCATGGCTCGCACGCGCAGCAACGCCGAGCTGCTGCTCACGATGAACGACTGATGTGCCCAACGGCCCAAAAGCGGGCGACAATGCACACAAGATGAAAACAATTAAAAATAAAGTTTTAGTCTCTTGGGACGTATACTTGCAATCGACTACGGCCGGCGGCGCTGCGGTATAGCCGTGACCGACACACTGCAGCTCATAGCCGGCGGTCTGACGACGGTGGCCACCCACGAGTTGATGCAATTTTTGCAAAACTACGTGGCCACCGAGCAAGTCGACATGATTGTGGTGGGCCTGCCCAAACAGCTCAACGGGCAGCCCAGCGAGAGCATGAAATATATCACGCCGTTCGTCAACCGGCTCAAAAAGGTGATGCCACACATGAGCGTGACCATGTATGACGAGCGCTTCACCTCCACACTGGCCCACCAGGCCATGATTGCAGGGGGCATGAAGAAAAGCGACCGGCGCGACAAGGCGCGAGTCGACGCTATCGCCGCAACAATCATCTTGACCGACTATTTAGAAAGCAAACGCAACAACACAACATTGTAAAAAAATCACACATTTCAATATATGGTATTACCAGTATATATCTACGGGCAACCCGTACTCAGGAAGGTTGCCGCCGAGATCGGCAAAGACTATGAAGGCCTGCACGACCTCATCCAGAATATGAAAGACACCATGTATGCCAGCGACGGCATTGGCATCGCCGCCCCCCAGGTGGGCGTGAGCGCGCGCATCATCTACATCGACGTCGACGTGCTCAAAGACGACTTCCCCGAACTCAAAGACAAGCGCATGGTGCTCATCAACCCCGTGCTCACCGTCGACGAGCAAAGCCCCACAGTGACACGCGAGGAAGGGTGCCTGAGCCTGCCCGGCATACACGAGAACGTGACCCGCCACACCAAGGTGCACCTGCACTGGCTCGACGAGGACTGGAACGAGCACGACGAGGACATCGAGGGCTACCTGGCTCGCGTGGTGCAGCACGAGTATGACCACCTCGACGGCAAGCTCTTTATCGACCACATTTCGCCCATACGCCACTCACTCATACGCGGGCGGCTCAACAACATGATAAAAGGAAAAACGCGGGTGAACTACCGCGTGAAGTTTTTCAAGTCACAAGGCCGCCGCTGACGGGCGACCGCCGAGAGAAAAAGAAAAGTGGAAGATGTCTCACGACAGCCTCCACACACTTTAAATCTAATACCATGAAAAACACACACACAAAAGTAAAAATAATTTTTAATTACAGCAACTAATTTTTAGTTTTTTTCTTAGAAAAGCAAAAAAAAATTATGAACAACACGCCATTCACCATAACCGAGGCCGACCGTGCCTACATAAAGATGGCCTGTGAAATTGCCAGCGACAACATCGACCAGGGCGGAGGCCCCTTTGGAGCCGTGATTGTGAAAGACGGCAAAATCGTGTCGACCGGCGCCAACAGCGTGACCATCGACAACGATCCCACGGCCCATGCCGAGGTCAACGCCATACGCCGCGCCTGCCGGCTCGAGCACAACTTCAAGCTCGAGGGTTGTGTCATCTACAGCAGCTGCGAGCCCTGCCCCATGTGCTTGAGCGCCCTGTACTGGGCCGGCGTGAGCCGCATCTACTATGCCAACACCCAGAACGATGCCGACGCCATCAACTTTGGCGACGAGTTTATCTACAAGGAGATTGCCAAGCCTCACCTCAAACGGCTCATCCCCTGCATCCACGTCGACGACCCGCACGCCATCGAGCACTTCAAGAAATGGGCCGACAAGACCGACAAGATTGAATATTGAGAGTAACGCGCCAGCACTCAGAACTCAAAGGCCGAAGCGTCGAGCTTGTCGGCACTGTTGAGCTGACGCAGCACCTTGCAAGGCACCCCCGCGGCAAGCACGCCAGCGGGGATGTTTTTGTTTACTACACTGCCTGCCCCTATCACGCTGCCCTCGCCTATCTCGACACCGCCGCACACGGTGGTGTTGGCCCCTATCCAAACATTGTCGGCAATGGTGATGGGCGCCGACGTCTCATAGGCCCCGCTCATGCGCTGCCCGGGGTCGAGCGGATGACCGGCACAGGCCAGCACCACACCCGGCCCCAGCAGCACGCTGCGCCCGATCACGATGGGCGAGGTGTCGAGCATCACGCAGTTGTAGTTGACCAGCGCAAAGCCCTTGAAGTGGATGTTGAACCCAAAGTCGCAATGAAACTCGGGCATGAGGTAGACCGAGCCGTGATAGGTGCCAAAAAGGCGCATGAGCACATCGTGCTGCCTTGCCACGTCGGCAGGGTCGCAGTGGTTAAACTGCCAGCACAGCGACCTCGCCTTGAGCTGTGCTGCACGGGGAATGTGCATCGCGTTGCCAGCGTAGGGCCGCGGCTGCTTGATTCTTGATAAAACGTCGGTCATTATATCTATATATATAGTAGAAAAAAGAGCAGAAAAAAAATTGCAACATCACGCCAGCAGCGGTCGACATTGCAATTTTGTAGTTCAGTATGTGTGTGTGGGGGGTATAATATCGTGTTGCGCTCACGCAGCACAAGCCCCAGCGTCTTGTTTCTTTACTTGGCTGCCGTGTGCTTCTTGCGGTTGCCGTAGCGGCTCAAGAACTTGTCGACGCGGCCAGCGGTGTCCACCAGCTTCTGCTTGCCAGTGAAGAAGGGGTGCGACGAGCTGGTGATTTCAAGCTTCACCAGCGGATAAGTTTTGCCATCAATTTCGATAGTCTCCTTCGAGGCTACAGTCGAGCGAGTGATAAATGTCTCTTCATTTGACATGTCTTTGAAGCACACTTCGCGATAATTGTCAGGATGAATACCTTTTTTCATTTTATATCTTTACTTGTTTTTTAATTTTACATTGTTGCGGGCGTTGGTAGCACCCTAAAACTTTTGTAATGGCGTGCAAAGGTACTAATTCTTTTGGAATTACAAAAATTTTGGTCCTCCCAATTTACTCAACACCTCACGTCAGGCCACAAAAAAAGTGGAGCATAGCAGACTCGAACTGCTTACCTCAACACTGCCAGTGTTGCGCTCTACCAGATGAGCTAATGCCCCATTGCGGTTGCAAAGTTAAGGATAATATTTAAACTACCAAACATGCAAGCAAATTTTTCTCAAGAAAAAATAATTTTTTCCTTCATCCAGGGCTTTTTTCCCCCCAGTAATCTAAAGTCGAGACATTGCTTCTCAACC
>Ga0256404_1001894_pt1 | contig 48244 bp, 70 predicted proteins | sample RumenRJG_01DNA_FD_185990 | JGI IMG/M metagenome (GOLD analysis project Ga0256404, IMG submission 185990) | Bovine rumen microbial communities from Lethbridge, Alberta, Canada - RJG_01 | ecosystem: Host-associated > Mammals > Digestive system > Stomach > Rumen | place: Canada: Alberta | collected... | reverse complement strand
TTTCTGAGTTCTGCTTCCGTCACGTCAATCTCCTCCTCTATTGCGGGATTGTAAATAAATCCCTTGAACTTGTACTTGCCCTTCATCCAAGAATAGTCTGAACCTTGAATCCAGTTCCCGTCAGTCCCCTTGAAATGATCCGCGAACCACATATGATTAATTCCGTTATAATTCCATCCCGACTGACTGACTCTTATCTTGGTTCCGTCTTTGGATATCTGCTCCACTACCGCCACGTGCCCATACTGAGAATCAGCCCAGACTATTGCAGCCCCCAGTTTTGGGATATCCCCTACCTCAAGACCCTGTTTTATGGCGTTCTGGATAAGGTTCTTCGCGTTATTGTTCCCACCTATGATATATAGCAAATTGCAATTCCGCTCCCCGACAATTTCATTAAATCGGCCAACCGCCCAACCTACGCAGTTGGGCAGGACGTTGAGATACTTGTCCCGCCCATACGTGGTGTTTGGGTTCCCCAATATACATGGGTTCCACCCGTTCTTCCCGACACACCTTGAAGAAATATAATACTTATTGGTGTTCTCTGGCTTTTTCGTCCTCTGAACAAAGCTCATCTGCGATACCTCCAAAACATGAAGAGAACCATACACGCAATGAAGAAGATTAAATCAATCCTCAATCTCGCTCTCCACAGTGTAAGAATTGGCTGATACTGAAACCTCAAAACGTAATCTGGCATCCGTCATCCCCCTCTTCCTTGGGAAGTTCAACAAACTCAGAGAATAACTTGTTATTGACCTGATATACCGCCTGTTCTATGAGAGCATTGATTTCTTCTGTAATCTTCACACCAAGCTCTGTAAGGTTCTTTTCAACATAGGCTTTTCTCTTGGTACCTGTCGGGTCTTCTGCTTTATACATCTGTTCGGCAGCTTCGACAAAGCTCTTTACAATAAGAGCCAGAGTTTCGTTGTCTATCTGGCCAATCTTGCCGTCAAGCCACTCCTTGACCTTGGGAATCAGGGCAAGGATGAATCCTGCCAGCAGAAAAGCAACGAATTTTACCAGTAAAGTTACAATTTCATTCAACATCGTCTTGTTCCTCCTCTTGTTCTTGTTTGCTTTCGTCACGTTTTATCTTTGATAGCCCCCAGAGTTCTGTGGCTATAAAGCCGAAAAATGCTCCAGCAGTCACCGCTGGCTCTATGCCTGTTGCTCCTGTTACGTGTAATATGCGTTCAAACCCATAAACCGCCAGAGCTATACACAACAGGACTATCCATTTACTGTAACGCATTGTATTGTTCACCTCCTTATCAGGGCTCAGATTACTCCAAGCCCTGATAAATACACACTTTACTGTGCTACCCAGCTGTAGACAGGCTTTCCACCCGACACAATTGCTCTCAGGGTATAGGTTCCGTCTGTTGTAGGAGCATCAGGAACTTTGCCTGTGATAACCAGCCCAGTATCTGCTGAATACTCAAGTTCCACGTCCCCTGTGTTGCTCCACACGTTATTCTGTCCGAGCAGAGAGGTTATCTGCTGGGCGGAGAGACGGTAGATCACAGGCTGGGCGAGTTCGTAGACCGCATAATGTCCGCTCATTGCGGTCTTAAATCCCTCGGCATCGTAATCTGCTTCATATTCGGTGGAATGAATCGCGATTTGCGAGTAAGTATTGTGCGATGCGATGGCATTATCAAGGTTATGGTAGTAGACCTGAGAGTACGTTGCAGGCTGGAACAAATCAGCGATTACAACCCCGTTCGTTTTGCAATTTGATACGTTTACTGAAAAGCGAGAATTTGCTCCTCCCGACTTGGTCCAATTAAGCGTTCCCATGTCAATGCTTGCCCTGTCAACCTTCAGCTCTCCGCTTACTACGTCTATAGTGCCGCCGTAGACTGTACCCGCTGAAGATTCCCATGTTACGGGGAAAGTCTGCCCTGCACCAAGGTTTATCCCCGTCCTCGTTACCTCTGCTCCCGTCCATCCGCTTATCGGACATTCGTTGGAGTAGGGGGCGAAGGTGGCGTCTGCCTCGGTGGAGAGACGGAGCATGGGCTTGAATACGATGTTGTTGACCGTAGTGCCATTGTCCACGTTTACAAGCACCTGTATCCCGCCAGCGGAATCACTTATACTCGACAAGCTAACCACTGCATCGTTTGCGCCAGTGACGGTCGCTATGTTGACATACGGCGAGAGCTGTGCAATTCGCATATAGTAAGTTGTTGCACTTCCACCAGCAACGCCACCGTTGAATCTAACACTCGTCTCGCTGAATTTGCTCTTGAAAACCTCAACCGTAGGAACCCATAAAAATAATGGCGCATTAGCAGTTGCAGTGCCGTTTGCTTGAATTCCTGTAACTGCACCGCTCTCGTTGGTAAGGATGGTATATGTGATGCCGTTAAACGTGGTAGAGTTGTCACTCCACGTCCTAGCGCTGTTAGCAGACTTAATACCAGCAACGGTCATCGGCAGTTTATTCTTCCCTCCCCCCGCTGGCCACGGAGAATCGTACCCGTGTAAATCCTGTACAGGCTCAATCTGTGCCTTTACGGAGCGCATCGGGATATCGTCTGCACCATCATCAAAACTTGCTATTTCACCAGAGGAAACACCGCTAACAAAAGCCTTTTGTATCTTCTTGTTCCACTCGTCAGCATCTACACTTGCGGCTGAGGCGGCAGCTGCTTGAGCAGAAGCTTCAGCAGCGGTAGCACTATCACTCGCATCACCAGCTTTTTGTGTAGCAGTAGCAGCAGAAGCTGCGGCTGAATCTACATACCCCTGCCCAACAGTTTCAATAGTCTGAACAGCCTGATTCGTCTGAGATACCAGGTTAACCAGCAGCTGCTCAAATATGTCGGGGTGCTCCTCTATGATAGCTTCTGTGGTTTCCAGACCCACAAGTACTGGAAGAGCATGAACTGTTGTGTTGAACTCCTTCTCAATGGTGGAGTCCTGTCTGAGCTTTTTGAGGCACACTACGAAGTGTGTATCCCCCTTGTATTTTGTGGCTTGACGACCAACCACCCACGTAAATGTGATTCTCTCGGTGTCGATTGTCGGGCTATCTACAACGTACACATCCCCCTCGTTGTTTGCGTTCATGTAATTTACACGAATAGCAAATACTGACAGGTCTATGCCGTTGTAATATCTGGGCATATCGAAGATGAGTTTCTGTACTGCTTCATCGCTCTCTACACCCAGGAGGAGGTCTTCTGGTATATCGATTGTACGGAGCTCATTATCAATAACCAGAACCTTGTCAACATCGTATTCTGCCATGTTACTTGTTCACCTCACTTTGGACTCTATGTTTAAGGGACTCCAGCTGCTGCAGAGTCATGGAACGCTTGTTACTTTTGGGCTTTGCGGGCAGGTCGTGTATCACAACCTTGGTAGTCTCAGTGTAAACCTCTGTGTCTGCTGGCGCAGGTATCTGCGGGTTGAATAGCATCCCAGGAGACCCATAAACCGTCACAGCCCCAACCCTCACGCCAACCCTGTACACAGGCGTTACGCCCAGCTGCGTAGCTATAGCCTGAGGCAGTGAGCACTCGTAAGCTCCTAATTGTGCGTTATAAGTAATGTTTCCCTGGTCGGTGGATAATTTGACAGCACCCAAAGTTATCTCCACGCTATCGCACGATTCTGGGCCAATTAGCTGCCCTTTTGGTCCCACTATGTGGAATGGGTAAATGTACTTTGTCATTCTTCACCCTCCTCTGTGTTTCCCTCGCTGAAATAGTTCTCCTGTTCAAGCATTGCCTGCTCCAGCTGAATCTGTTTGAGCTCGGTATCAACCTCTTCTTCTGTAAGGTTGTGCCATTTACGCATGTAGCTCTTACGGGAACGAACTTTGGCAGTGACCTCGGCCATGTCGTTGGACTTCTCCTCATTCTCGTCCTGGAGAATGGGGTAGTTGTTCTCCACTATTACCCTGTAATCTTCAACAAGCTGCTCGGTTCCGTACAGTCTGTAGATTTCGGGGTATAGCCTACAGCCCTCAATAATAGTCTCGGTCATAAAGCGCAGAGCAGGAACCCAATCAAGCATCTTCTCGTCACAGCGCACCATGAGCCCCCAGTAAACGGCTTGGAAAGTTTTGCCGCTTGTGATGAGACCTTGGAGTGCCTCGTTGCTTGTATCGGGTACATCGACTGCTGCGTGCATAGAAGTCTTCAGCCTTTGGAGCGTTTTAGCCAGCGCATCGCTGTAGCTCATGGGATTGTCCAGCGTACCTACCTCGCCAGTCTTACCGTCACCAGCTGCGGGGTCTGTCTGTAAGTCCCAAAAAGCACCAGGAGCACGACTGAGACCCTTTGTACTACGTGGGTCTATGTCACGAGCCCATGTAATCTGGTCTGTTCCTTTACGTAAGCTATCAATGTCTTTGGAGCTCAGCTTGGAATACCAAGTCTCATCTTCTATGAGGGCTTCAACATCACTCACGCCATAGGGGTCATTCACTAATCCATCGTTTATGATTACAATAGCAGGAATGTAGCTGAAGCGTGTGGTGAGGTCTTCTATCACAGTTTCTATAAGGTTTCCTGAGCCATCATAAATCTCCTCTGTAACGTGACAAAGTCCATCGTCCGCTATGAACCACTTCTTCTTGTAAATTCTCTGGTTTTTCTTGTCCTCGCTGTCTACAAATGTGTAGAACTGTATGAACTTTGTGATGCGGTCAACATCCTGAGCATCGGTTTCATAAATAAACTCAAGACTTGGCACAAATATGATGTCAACTCCAGAGGTTTCGTTGAAGTTAACAACAATTGCAAGCCGTTTACCAATCAGACAGTCCTTTGCCGCACGCACCAGCTTAGAGTTGAACCTGTTCTGGTCAAGCACCTTCACAATCAGGTCTTCGTTAGGCTGAATTCTGCGCTTTTGTGCTCCTGCCACCTCTTTCTGATTGTCCTTGATACGGATATCAGGACTGCTCGCAAACATGAATCGGGCTTCCCTGTTGATGAGTGACCGTATCTGTTTGCAGTGCCAATCAGCGGGAACCCAATCACCGCTTGAAGCGTCGGAATCATACTCTGCGCCTTGCTCGTACACCGCATACATCAGTAGCACAGATTTCATGTCTCTCAAGGTCTTGGTATTGTAGATACCTGACAGCTCCTGATTGATTATGGTCTTGGTCAGATTGAATCCTGACAACTGCTCAGAGATGAAGGTACTATTCCTGTACTTCTCCAATAGTTCTCTCACATCCATTTACGCACTTTTCGCTCCTTTCTGGCTATTACGCACTCGACTCTTGACATCAGCTAATTCATAGGTGTCCAAAGCGTACCAGAGAGCCGAGAACGTATGCGGGTCTATGTTGAATTCGTCATAGGTCATCTCGTCTGTTCTGGGGTCTTTGTAATATGTTAAGTCCTTCAGCTCTCGCCAACAGTTAGGGCAAGCAGAGGACACATAGATGTGCTTGAAGCGCTTGATTTTACGTGTATTGGCCAGCCTGCTACCCGCAAACTTGTGGCACTTGCGCATGCGGAACCCTTGCAAGTTGTAATAGGTTATGGCTTTTGGGTCTTCGCAGTCTGCCGTTATCAATACAGGCTTGAGGTTAGATATTTCTTGTGCTGTCTGGTCATCGGTCATCTTGTTTTTGTAGTACTCGTAAAATATGTAAAGGCTCTGGGTTGCTTCGTCAACGGCACAACCGATTACAGCATTATAACTTTTCTCAAAGCCGAAGTCCATACCATAGTACCTACTGGTCTCAGGCAGGGAGCCCACAATCTTTTCAACATCTTTGGCGTTGAGTCTAGAAAGCTGTGGCAATACCTTGGTTCCATTGGCGCCATATCTACCGAGCTTGGCCACACGGTAGAGGTCTGGGTCGTAAAGGCGCATCTCTTCCAGCTCGTCAAAATAGCTCTGAGGCAGAAAGAGGTTATCCTCTGGCAGAGAATGATGGTAGTACACTCCGTGCTTGACGAGGGTCTTTTTGGCATAGAGCAGTTCTGGGTCAAGTATCACAGTTTCGTGCTCTCTATCTATGAAGAAGTGCTTGAAAGTCCAATTCTCTTCAGCCACAGGGTTCCAGCTCAGTATAAAATGTAAGCTCAAGGACGGATGTCTCACACGTCCACGCAACTCCTTGTAGCCCTTGTATTTTACCTCGCTTGCCTCCTCTATCCACACTATTGACACTCCGTTGATTGACTTGAGCTTTTCAGGCTTGTCCATCCCCTTGAAGATAATGGTAGACCCATTGGGGAATACAAGTTTCATTGGACTTTCCTTGGCCACAACCTTGTTACGGCTGCGCTTACGACCATCGTCAGACAGCAAGTCCATGTCTTCCAATATTTCCTTGAACAGGTCGAAGCAGCTGTCTTTGATAGTCTCATAAACCTCACGAATTACCAGAGCTTTCCTTTTCTCCTTCAGGAGCTTCAGTATCAGCTTCAGCGCAATATGATAGCTCTTACTGCTTCCGTACCCACCCATGAGGAGGTAGGTCTTGTAATTCCAGTCAAATATGAAGTTCTCAAACCGAGGATTGACCTCTTTTTCAATAACCATAGCAGCCTCAAAAAATAACAGGGGAGACAGCTCCAGACGAATTCTACTCACACCAACTCAAGAAGGATTTATACCATAAGCCATATGTTTCCTGCTGTGACCCCTGTTATTAACAAAGTTTAATCATCTTTTGTCTTGCGAACAATGTGAATTTCCACATCGCTGTCTTCACCGCCATCAAGCAGCTCGTACTTGAGCTCAAGCTCTTTGTACTCCTTCCAACGACGGAACTCTGCATTCTTGTCGTCAAGCCGTTCTTTATGTGTAGCCCAGTCAAATTTTGCGCTTAAGATGTATTGCGCACCACGTTGTCCATCCCTATCATAAAGGCGGGACTCTGCGTACTCCTCAACCGCTTGTCTGGCTCGGCAGAATATTGTAGAAAACAGATTTTCGGGATTATCCTCGGCAGGGTTGTCATACTTGCCAGAGCAGTAGTCCTTGAAATTTGTGGTAAACAGACCCATATATCTTGAAAGACCCGTGAGTGTGTACGGCTTTACTTGTACATATACAACCTTGCCATCATCCCCATACACAACCTCACCTTTCCTGTCAATCAGTGGACCCATACAGCTACGGAAGTACTCCTCAATCTTCTGTTTGGCAAGGTCTGGGTCGGTGTATTTGGGCTTGACCCCAGCATTCAGAGCAATCATTGGAGCTGGCCAATGCCGTATGTTCCTGAAGTCAAAGTACCAGATGGTCTTACCATCTCTCTCACGCTTTTTGTACCTTATGACTGGAGACTCCAGTTTTTGTAATGCTCTCTGAGCGCATACATCCATAAACTTTACAAAATGCCTTTCTGTAGTACCAACAAACTCTGTAAATTACAACACTTCTTACACCCTAATTATAATACTTTTCTATAGTAAAGTAAAGCCCTCATTTTCCACGCAAAAATTTGCGATTTAAGTCCTCTATAATTTCTCTGCTGATATATTTACCACGTGTGGGGGCTTTCCCTCCGCTTTCACCCGATTTTACACCTAAATCACACAAATCTCCTGCTCTTCCCCCGCACATACAAAGCTATTGGGCACATTGAAATACAACGCACCAAAGCCGTTTCCTTGTAAGTTAAAATCATACAAGATTCTTGGGGCTTAAAAAACACAGATAATTCTCCGCATTAAGACCGTAAAAATCGGCGCATCTTGTAACGAAAATCGGTGGCATTCCAATGGCAAAAAGTTAATAATCGGCGCATCTTGGGGTAAAAATCGGCGCACGGAACCAAGAAATTCCGAATTTTACCAAGGTTTTCGCCGATTTTTCCGTCCGACTTATTTTATATATAAAAATTATAACCTCTTTTATCTCTTGTAATTACAATACTTTTACTCCTTTTTCTCTTTAATAATAAATAAAAGTTAAAAATCGGTTAAAACCTTGTAATTTTTACGATTTTTACAAGAAACTCCGACGATTTTCGTACCAAGATTGACCGATTATTGACTCGTAGTCGCCAACGGAAAGCCGATTTTTAATCCATAATCCGCCGATTTCTCTGTAATTACAAGGATTTTGCCCAATAAAAGCTATTAAACAACCCCTTGTAAGTGTCGCCATTCCCTACTTATATAATAAAAGTCCTTCCGCAGACCTACAAAAATACACCCTTACAACAATTACAGAAAACTTTTTTGAAACTTTTGAAAATATTTTTGAAAAACCACTTTACTTTTGCTCTACAAAAGATTATGATTGTCTTGTAAGTTAGAAAACACCCCCACAAGGAGGATACCATGAATACCAACATCGACAACAACATCGTAGACAAAATCAAGAAGCTGCTTGCCCTTGCAGGCAACAACCCCAACGAGCAGGAAGCACAGGCTGCTCTGCTGAAGGCACAGGCACTTCTGGCAAAGTACAATATGACTCAGGCAGACATCGATGGCAAGGCTGAACCGTCCTACTTCATAGCAACCGCTGAACACGTGAAGGCCAATCCCAGGTCAAAGCATCTCTCCCTCATCATTGCAGATTCGTTCGCAGTGCGCACTTACTACACTGGAAGACTCATCCACTTCTTTGGCCACACAGAAAACGCCAAGGCAGCAGCCAGCGCAATGGAGTTCGCTCACAGGGTGATGGAGCACAACATGAACAAGGAATGTCAGCGCCATGGTCTCAAGAGCTCTGCATCTGCAGGTGCGAGTGAGATTTACAACGCATATGCACAGGGATTCTTGAAGGGATTGAAGGCTCAGCTGGATTCTCAGAGCCGTGCCTTGGCCATAGTTGTTCCGCAGGATGTGAATGAGGCTCTGGCCCGCAGGTTCCCCAACATGAAGAGCAAGTCTGTGAGTCTGAGGGCAGGTAGGTACCAGGACTCTTATGACCGTGGCTATGTCGACGGCAAGCACGTCATGAGTCAGCGTGAGTTGGAGTGAGTTACAAAAATATTTTGAAACTTTTTTCGCAAAACCACTTTACTTTTCCGTTCCAAAGGATTATCATTATCTTGTAAACTGAAGTTCACCACCAAGGAGGTACACAATGAACAACTACACCATCACACTCACCGAGAGAGAACTGCTTCTCATAACCAGCTCTGTAAAGAACAACTATTGCAGGTATGGTGAATCAGTAAGAAAAGCAGAAGCTAATGGCAACAAGAACGGAACTCTTGATATCCTCAAGGAAGTAGAGATTGAGCTCAAAAACCTTATGGAGAAGCTCATAGAGATAGAGAACCAGTAAACGCAGAGCACAGGGTTCACAGCCCTGTAATGCGGCCAACGGTGGTTGCAAGCCCACGATTTACAAGGAGGATAACATGAGCAAGAACATTACCAAAGAAGATGAGCGCAAGGCTCTCGCCAAAATCAAGGCTATTGTTGATGGTCTGGGAGAAGACAGCTATGTAGCAACAGCCTTTGAAGGCTGCTTCGAGATAGCCGAAGAAAACATCGCCAACGACTGGGCGTGCTCCTATAAGCAGAAAGCTGAGTCAGAAGAGAAGTATGCTAAAAAGCTGGAGCTTGACAATAGAGACCTGCGCCTGTCCATCAAAAAGATTAAGGAAGAGCACTCCACTGAGACTACTGCTCTGAAGGAGCAAATTAAACGATTTGAAGCTTCATTCATAGGAGCAATCGACCTTCAGGGGCTGTTCCAGCTGACCTCTGAAGCCAGAGTGGAAGCAACCCAGCAGATGAATGACGCAGCCGAGCTCATAGTCCAGTTTGCTGAAAAGCCTGACAGCACAGACTTCAAGCGCATGGTTAGAAAGCACAGAGAATTCCAAGAAAAGGTCAATCACCTGGCCATGTTAGAAGCCCGCATCGCTGACGCCGAAAAGGCACTCCACAACCAGTAGTTCCATAATCCCGCCACGGAGGTTACGATGGCAGAAAGGACACAACAATGACTACAGCACAGAGCATAAGCTACATACTTTACAAGAATTGCCGCATAGCCAACCTCAAAGGCGTATACGCAATTTGTAAAGATGGCAAGCTGGTAACCACAGCACCCACACTTAATCAGGCACTCTCAATCGTGGACAAACTTGAAAGGAGCTAACACACATGAAAATCAACTATTCTCACACTGGTACAAAGTATTTCGACATACTGGAAGACCCCGAACTGATGTCCAAGATAGTACACAATATACAGGAGGAGCCACATGATTGAAGTCATCACTCTCAAAGGATTCATCATCCTGCTTGTCCTGATACTTGGTTTCGGGGTGGTGGTATCTCACACCAAATACTGGGAGGGCAAACCGCTCTCCCTGAAGTCGATAAAGCGCAACCACAGGAGGTAACACAATGAAATTCAATAAGGACAACACTGGGCTTGAGCCTGAAGCTATCACTACCCTGAACGCCATTCTTGCGGGAATAAAGAGAGATTCTGCTGCCAATGGTACGAACTACACTACACCAATAAAACTCTCCGTTTTGGATCGATTTTTGTCCAAAAAGGATGACGATGCATATAGTGAACTTCCCAACACTCTGATTATCCTGGAAGAAGAGGAGTGGGTGGAGCTTGACCGTGAGGAAGACCAGATTGCTCTGGGAACCATGGCTCTTGATACTATCCAAGAAGCCGAGGAGCGCAAAACCACAAAAAAGACCAACAAGCCCAAGGAGGTTCAGGTCAAGCTGTTGGCGTTCACAGGGATGGAGATAGGTGTCTTCACAGCAAAAGTTACAGCATACGGCTATTCCCTCATCAACAGAAAGGGCAAAGAGATGCGTTTCAACAACGATGGCAAGCAGCTCGATTCCTCCAACCCCAGGTATTCCAACAGGATTGTCGTACTGTAAAAAAGTTTCAAAAATCTTTGAAAAACCACTTTACTTTTGTTGTTGGCGGTATTATCATAGTTGATGTAAGCAATCGCCACCACAACAAGGAGGACAAAATGGGTATCTACAAAGTACATGAATCTAATCTTGAAGCTCTGAAGGCAAAGGCAGCAACCATAGAGAAGAAGTGCCGCAAGTACAACTGCGAGTTCAAATTCTTCGTTGACCCCGACTTCTTCTATGAAGAGCTGTCCGATGACAACGGACACAAGAAGGTCTGCAAGTTCTACAACGTAACTGCAGAAGGTACTGCTCAGGTCAACGGCTGGGAGTTCGTTGCCACTCTGGAGCACACCCCGCAGGGCAACATCATTCGCAAGGCTGTCAACGACCTCTCCATACCAGAGAAGTATCGTCACACAAAGGCTGTATGTGAGCACTGCAATACCCTGCGCAATCGCAGAGACACCTACCTCATCTACAACAAGGAGACCAACGAATACAAGCAGGTTGGTAAGGGCTGTCTTGCTGATTTCACCAAGGGCATGAGCGTTGAGTGGTGCGCATTCCTTGCTACCTTTGAAGAGGAGCTGGAGAAGTCTGGCGGAATGGCCAGCGGTTTCACCAATCCCGACTACATCAATGTCAGCACCCTGCTCCGCTGCGCTGTTGTCGTTACACAGAAGTTTGGGTATATACCCACCAACGGCTTTGGGATGACAACAAGAGATGGCTCCCTTCAGCTTCATAACGAGTCTGAAGGCTACAGAAATACCCTCACCAAAGAGCTCAGAGAGGAGCTTCACAGCAGAATTACCAAGATAGACGATTACCCTGAAGCCGCAATCACTGCTACCAAAGCAATCGACTGGCTCTCTCGTCAGGAAGACTCTGATTATATTCACAACCTCTCTGTGTTGATGAGCAAAGAATACTGCGCTTTCAGAGATACGGGAATTCTCTGCTCCCTGCCGTATGTATATCTCAAGGCTGAAGCCAGAGAAGAAGCAAAAGCCAGAACCAAGAAGGAAGAGCAGGACTCCCAGTGGGTAGGACAGCAGGGCGACAAGATTGAGGCTACCATCGCCAACTGCAGATACATAACCAGCTGGCAGACTGAATGGGGCTTCACCTATATGTACAGGTTTGTGACCAGCGATGGCAACATCCTCATTTGGAAGACTGGCAAAGACCTTGACCTTGAGAACCCTGTAGAGTCCATCAAAGGCACAGTCAAAAACCACACTGAATACAACGGAACCAAGCAGACCGAGCTCACTCGTTGCAAGGTCACCTTCAGACAGCCCGAGCAGCCCTCCCCTGAACAGCTGGAGAGGGCACGCAAGGCTCAGGCAGAGCTGGATGCTTGCTTCAACATGATTTAAGGAGGAACCACACTCATGTCACAGATGATAAATGTTGGCGGAAAGAGCTTCATAATGCTTTCACAGATAGAAGCCATAGTCCCGCCAGAAAGTGCTCCGCTGAAGCGATTAGTGTCTGAAGCCAAGGACAAGGGTCTGTGCATAGACCTCACCTATGGCAAGCGCACCAAAAGCGTCATCTTCACCAAGCAGGGTAGAATATACCTGTCTGCCACTTTGCCAGATACTTTGTCCAATAAGGTGTCTGCGCAGGGTAATGATAAAAAGGGCAGAGAAGGGTAGATTCATTTGCCTACGGAGCGATTTTTGATGTAAAAATCGGTGTGAAGTGCTTGTTCACTTCCGATTTGACTTTCCCTCGTCGTTTTATTATAATAGAGGCAGTAACCGAAAGGAGACACCCATTCCATGAAAACCAAGCGAGCAGATACTGCCTACTGCGGAGTGCGGGCTCAAGCGGTAAAGTCAGCTGAGCCTGCATTTGACAAAGACATTTTGTTGATGTTCTCACACTATCTCAAGGAACGCTACAACATACATCTGTTAAAAGATGTCCAACACCAGAAAAGACCATGGACGAAAGACCCCATTCTCAAGACTTTCAAGTTTACCAATGTTCGCCGTGAACATGACCCGACAACACGTTGGGTTATTACACATATCATCAACCACCCTTGGCTTACTTACAAGCAGAAGGTCTTCAACATCATCCTCTACAGAGGTTACAACAAGATTGAGACCGCTGAACTGCTCGATATGCCAATACCCTTTGGAGATGACTGTCTTCCAATGTCCTATTACAAGGACAGGCTCAATAAATACTGTGATGAGAACCCTGATTACAAGCCCTTTACCAATGCTTTCATGACTTCAGGCTTTACTCGCATGCTGCATGACCAGTTTGGAACAAAGCAGCACTCCGTACTCATTGACTGGATTGAGCACCTTTACTATGACAAGACTTTCTTCTATACCTTGATACGCTGTGTAAGCCCCAAACAAGTCATAGAGCTCCTCACATCAATTAATGGAGTTAGCAGCTTTTTAGCGTACCAGATATTTGTAGATTTTACATATCTCGAGGACTTCCCCTTCTCCGAAAATGAATATACCCTCTGCGGGCCAGGAGCCAAAAGGGGTCTTGAAAGGCTCGTGTCTGACCCCGATGGTCTCACCCCAGAAGAACTTGTATTTTGGATGCGGGACAACTGGGACAGGCTTATGCTCGTACTCCCTGAAGAAGACCGCTTCTACCCACAGGATTACATGACTGACCTGAAGCCCTATGACCGCTGCATGAATGTTATGTCTATCGAAAATTGTCTCTGTGAGCTGTATAAATACTACAAAGCAACAACAAAGTCGGGAAGACCTCGCAACAAATACAGACCTCGCAAAAGAAAGGAGTTCTAATGACTGTAAATATCTGTGGAATACCACATAAAATAGTTTACGTGAAAGATACTGCTCTCACCACAGAGCTTCACCTGGGGCAGATAGCATACGGCAAAGCGGAAATAACTATCAATGAAGCTCTGGCAGAACCAATGAAGAGTGAAGCTCTATGCCACGAGATAGTACATGGAATACTAATGCACCTGGGAATGGATGACTTGTGCGATGATGAAAAGTTTGTACAGCAGCTTAGTAATGCTCTGAACCAGTCTTTCACCCCAAAGCTCACGGAGGAGCCCAATGAAGAACCCTTGTTATAAGTGTGAAAATCGCCGCATAGGGTGCCACTCCACGTGCGAGCAGTATATTTCTTGGTCACAGGAAGAAACGCGCAGAAAACGGCAGATTTACAACACAAAAGCCCATATCGAAAAGACCTATCCAGCGACAATTAAACGTAGCAGACGTCACGAGGAGGTGTGATTATGAAAAAGCTGAAATACTACCTGCGCTGTATCAAGTGGCTCTATCAACATCGAGATGAACCCAACAATCTTGCCAAATGGCGCCGCATGGCCAGAGAGATAGAGGAGGAGCAGAAACAATGAAAATCTTGTTATGTCTTCTCGTAGGGGTTGGTCTTGGGTGGATGGTTGTGCTGGTTATTGAGGCTGCTATTTGTATTTACTATCTTTTCAAAGACTATTGAGAGGTAACAACATGAACTACTATGATAGAATACACAAGCTAACAACTGGTGGCGGCTTTGTACGTTTGTTCTATGGGGTATGCCCTACCTGTGGAAAGCACATTTTCTCAGTAGATGAAGAGCACATCGTTGAAAAACAGCAGATAATTGCCAAATTCCTTTGCCCTTGTGGCAAAAAGTACAAGCAGGTAATGATTGATTTTTCAAAGCCTCATCCCCATTACAGATACCCACAAGCTCTCGTAGAGCTGATACGGATAAATGGTGAGATAACACCAGTTCTCAAATGCGATGGCAAATACTACCTGACCTCTCCCAGCAATATCAAATCAAAACCTGTTAAGTAACAGAAAGGAGCCAATATGGATATTCAGAAAGTCAAGAACTATCTCAATCTCGCACAAAAGTATGCAGATGAGCACACAGGTTGCCGCAAGGTTGCCGTGGGCTGTGTAATCCTTGCCCGCAAGGCAGGTACGCCCATAGAAATATTTGGTGCTAACAGAGCCATCCCCAATCTCTGTAAAACTGTGGAGTGCCAGCGCATTCAGCTGTACGGAGAAGACAGCAAGAATCATCGTCTCCCATCCGATTGTCGTGCTATTCACAGCGAAGTGGACGCAATAGCTCGCTGCGCAAAGTTTGGCATACCTACGCAGGGCTGTACCGCCATAGTCACCAGATACCCCTGTGAAGCTTGTGCTCGTACACTTGTAGATGCTGGTATAACCACGGTTTACTATGGCAGAGACCAGCTCATATCCAAGCAAACTGAAGAAATCTTCAAAACCTACAATGTGACTATCACACACGTGAAGGGCTGGGACTACGATGATGTTTTGAGGTAGGGTAGAGCACACAAATAAGAATCACACAAGAACACCCAAAATCGCCTCACTAACAAAAGAAATATTCACTTTCAATAAAGTTTACAATCAGGAGGTAAAAACATGGCAAAAGTCCAATTTACACCCGAAGAATACAATTTGCTCAAAAAAGCCAGAGAAACCTATGGTAATTCCAATCAGATTCTTGTCTCCGCTGAAGAATGCTGTGAGCTGGCGAAAGAGCTTTTGAAATACCCCAGATATTCCACAGATGAAGCTGCTTTGAAGAACACATATAACAAAGTCCTCGATGAAAGAGCCGACCTTGAGATTGTCCTTGACCATATAGATAGCATATATGGATTTGATGAAGATACACTAACATATGCGGTTATCAAGAAACTGAAGCGATTGAAAAAGTGGCTTGATACATCAAATAGTATGGAGACAACAACCCAGATTCGCTCCCTGGATGAACCTGACACAGAGCCCAACCCTTGTTCTGGTTGCCTTTACAACGACCATTGGGAAGAGGGATTCGACGAGGGGCATTGTAAAGAGTGTGTTAATGGGAGCAATCGCAAGTGAATCTATCAGAGTTCAACAATTTAATAGGACAAGACAGCTACGTCCGTTGCGTGGGTAAGAAGCGCATAGACAGTAGCATAGTGAATGAAGAGGTTGCGGACGCACACCTTTTCAACGGAGGACAGATTGGCTGGTGGGTTCGTCCTGGATACGTCATAGTTGACATTGACGAAGGCAAAGAAGAAGCTCTCAAAATCATCAAAAAGTTGAAGCTGAAGACCCTCATATGTAAAACTCCACATGGTCTCCACCTATACTTCAAGTCAAACAAGGAGTTCCCACAAAAAGTCGGGATGGTGCTACCCTTTGGGCTGAAATGTGACTACCGCTGCGCCAATAAAGGGTATGTTCTTCTACCTTTTGGTGAGCCTGACAGAGCATTCAACAAATGTAGGGAAATTGCTACCCTTCCCAACATGTTCACCCCTATGCTCAACAGAAGAGATTCCCTGCTCAACTTGAAAGAGGGTGATGGAAGGAATTCCACACTCTTCTCACACTTAATGGCATTCAAGAATCGGGGTGCTACAGATGAAGAGATAGAAGCTGCTGCTGAACTCATAAATACTTATGTGTTTCAGCAACCTATGGAAGAAAAAGAGCTTCAACAGATTGTCTCTAATGTGGGAAAGTATGAAGCTGCGGAGACTTTTGAAAACCCATATGTGCTCTACACAGAAAAAGGCAAGCCCAGCAAGATAAATGATAGAGCGGTTTGTGACTACTTTGTCAATCGGGGAGACATATTTGTGCTCGGCTCAGAATGTTACCAATACAGGGATGGGGTTTATGTAGAATCAAGTTCTTTTGTGCGTAATACTATCAAGGAGATGGTTGCCTATGATACTTTGATAAACCAATCCAGAATAATGGAGACTTACAGACTTTTGGCTGATGATACCAGAATACAACGACAGGCTTCAGAACTCAATGCCCACAAAAACTTTATCAATTTCAAGAATGGTGTGTGGGATATAGAAAAGGGTGTGCTTCTACCACATGACAGCAAGTATCTCCAAACTATACAGATTCCGCATGAGGTTGGCTCTTATGTGCCGTTTACAGAAACTCGGCTACATGACTTCTTCCGTAAAACACGCCTACCCAAAGAAGATGTCAAGATGATACTCAAATACATGGCTTACTGCTTGACTACGAGCTATGGGCTGAAGACTTTCATGGTGCTGGTAGGAAAGTCGAACACAGGAAAGTCTGTTCTGATACGATTCTTCGAGGAGCTTGTGGGAAAACAGAATACTTCAGCTCTTGCTATGCACGAGCTCAATGCGAGATTCTATTCAGCACAGTTGTATGGTAAACTGCTAAACTCCTGTGCTGATAACAAAGCTCTTCCGCTCTCTTCAATAGACAACTTGAAGAAGATAACAGGTGGAGACCAGATAATGCATGAAAAGAAAGGCAAAGACCCATTTTTCTTTGTGCCGTTCTCCAAACTTCTGTTCTCCTTCAATCAGCTGCCTCTACAGCTTGAAGAAAAGTCCGATGCTTTTTACAAGCGCATGAGAGTTCTATACATGAACAACGAGCTGTCTCTGAACGATGAGTATGTGAGCGATTTGTGTAGCGAAGCAGCTACAACAGAGATAATACCCTACTTGCTGTCACTTCTCCCAATAAAAAGCATACCCACCACGGCTATGTCCAACAGCTGTGTGGAGTCTTTGAGATTTGATTCAGATAGTGTACATGCATTCTTGACATCTTGTTGTGTAGAGGATGAAAATGCAGTGACTGGTAAAGAAGAGTTGTTCCAAGCCTACGCCGCATTCTGTGTGAACTGTGGTAGAGAAGCCCACAAAAAACAAGCCTTCATGCGGGCTGTACGCTCTCTCAGCTACAAAGAAGTGCGTGACAAGAAACGGCAAGCAGCATGGGCTGGACTCCGAATAATAGGAAGAGGTGACTTGTAATGAGCACTGAATTCCGTGTTATTCCAGGATACCAAGGAAAATACAGAATAAGCCGAAGCGGTGAAGTCCTTAATAGCAAGGGGAATCACATAAATGCCATAAGCGTTTGCGGTGTAGAAGCTGTTGAGCTGTATGCCGATGGGCTCCGAGAGCTCAAGCCAATATCAACTCTCATTCTTGAAACATTTAAGGAGGAAAGACATGACTGATACAAGACTTAATGACATATTCAACATGGCACGCAAGGACAAAAAGCGTAACATGTTCGTTTATGAGTATTACAAGCAAAAGGTGGAAAGACTACTGCTTGAGCCAAGAGAATACGAGCAAGCCATGCGCAAACTGGCGGAAATCTTGAAGGTGTAACATGCATAAGAAAGTTAAATACAAGTCTCTCCCACAAATAAATGTGGTTCCGACAGATAGACCTATGAATGACCTGGAGCAGTTTTTGATGGCGACTCAAGCTCTCATAAGCCTACAGGAAAAGCATGGAAAGCCTGGAATCATCATCCACGGCGAAAAGATTCCCTACAAAAAGCTGAGAGGTCTTCTGTATGCCTTCACGGTTTATTTCAGCCAAAAAGGGTGTTTCTCATTTGGGCTTTGCCAAGATTGCTCAAAATTTGATAACTGTGTAAGTTCAACAGGGATATACGGAACTTGTGGGAATTCAGAAAAGTTTGTTTTTGATAGCTGTGACCAATTCAAAGGAGAATGTGATGAACAGTGAAATTCCAAGGCTTATAACGCTACTCTCTGAATACAAGGAAAGAGCCGAAGACAGCTATAACAAGAGAGACACACACGATAACATAATTGCGTACCAGCTGGCACTCGGTACAATAACCTCGCTTCGCAAGCAGGGGTTCAAAGTAGACTATGTGATTAGAACGTATGAATCTCTGACCAAGTTTGAAGAGATAACCATAAAGGGGTTGAGCTTCTGATGATTAAGACAAGCTACTTTGCTTATTACCATGGCCCTGATGCGATTAGCATAGCCATAGACCAGCCAAAGTCCTACGACTGGCCAACCTTTGAACCACTTCAGCCCAACAGAAACCTTTACTGGGAGTACAAGAAAGGCGTCATAGACAAGGAAGAGTTTGATGCCTCCTACAACAGAGCATTGAATCTACTTGACCCTAAATGGGTGTATGAGACTCTAAAAGGCAGGACACTCCTTACTTGGGAGAGAGACCCCAGTCAGAGTCACCGAAAATTGGTGGCAGATTGGCTCATAGCGAATGGATTCGAGTGTCGTGAGTATAAAAAGCCAATCACAATCGATTTTGACTCATTTTCACATGAAAAACAGACTTGCCTTTACTGCACCTACGGAAAGTTCCGTTACGAGATTCCTTTAAGACTCGTGTGTAACTGTGAAGAAAGCAAGAACTATCACAGAGCAACCAAGAATCCACACAGAGCTACTTGTTCTCATTGGAGGAGTAAATACTGATGTATTCTGTAATTGACATAGAAACTACTGGTCTTAACAGGTATAAGGACAATATAACCTTTATCGGAGTTGAACTCCACAAAGACCTTGAATCTAACAAAAAGAAGGTGTACATATTTGACTGGGGTCTCAAATATGACAGAAAATCCTTCAAGGCACTCTGTAAAAGGCTGAAAGAAAACAAGGTTAAAACAGTATTCCAGAACGGAAAGTTTGACACCTTATTCATTGAGGTCAAGACAGGTATCAAGCTCCCAATCTCCGAAGACGTAATGCTTATGGGAACGGCATATGACCTTGCTGCTGAACATGGGTTGAAAAAGATGGCTCAGACCTACCTTGGTGTTACCGACTGGGACATAAAGAACAAGGAAAAGCTCTCAGGCAACAAGGAAACTGTTGTTCCCTACCTCAAATGCGACCTCAAATATACTTGGAAGCTGTTTGTGTTCTTCCAGGAACGTCTGACCCCTCAACAAGACAAAGTGTATAAAAAACTGCTCATGCCTGCCTATAAGATGTATAGAAGTGTTGAAAGAACAGGAATATACATGGATGAAGAAGGATTCCGAACTGTACAGAAGAAGTACAAAGACCTTGAAACCGAAAAGCTCAACAAGCTCAAAGCCAAGTATGATATCAACTGGAATAGTACGGCACAAAAGGCTGATGCTCTCTTCAATAAGGACAAAGAAGCTCTACCCATATTGAAAGTTACGCCCAAAGGAGCACCCAGTGCAGATGCCTCTGTGTGTAAAAGGCTTGCTGCCAGCGGATACGAAATACCCCAGCTGTTGCTTGAATACTCTGCCGCCAACACTCTTAACAAGATGTTCCTCAACCGATGGGGTGAAGACGCAGCATTTGATGGGCGTTTACATCCGAGCTTCAATCTAACCAATGTAATCTCTGGGAGAACAAGCTGTAATAACCCAAATTTACAACAAGTTCCACGTACAAAGGATGTTCGAGGAATATTCACCGCTCCCAAGGGCAGAGTGTTCTTCGAGGCAGATTATTCACAATTAGAGCTGCGTATTGCTGCTCACTATGCTAATGAGCCTACAATGCTACGTATCTACGCTGAAGGTGGGGATATACACACAGAAACCGCCAGAGTTATGACAGGTGGACGTGAACCGACCAAGGAAGAGCGAGGCAAGGCAAAGGCAGTAAACTTTGGATTTTTATATGGTATGCTTGCTAAAAAGTTTGTAGATTATGCCTACGACTCATATGGGCAAGTATTCACCAGAGCTGAAGCTGAAGCCTACAGAAACGCATTTTTTGCCAAATACGCAAGGTTGCTCCCCTGGCATAAAGAGCAAGAAGAGTTGTGTGAAGCTCTTGGAGGAGTACCAAATATGTTTGGACGATTCCGCAAGCTGCCAAATATCTACAGTGAAGACCGCTATGAACGGCTCTCTGCTGTACGTAGGGCAATAAACACCCCAGTTCAGGGTACAGGCTCAGATATCTTGCTGTCCGCAGCCATAGAGGTACAGAAAACCCTTGGTCCTGAAGGACTTACCATAGTTGGTACTGTTCATGACTCAATTCTTGGTGAGATGCCCGAGTCCGAAGCTGACTGGATGGTCAAAGAAATTCACAGAATCATGGCTCACCCAAAGCTCCTTGACGATTTTGGGGTTGAGCTGAAGGTCGCTCTGGAAGCTGATGTAGGAGTTGGTCCTTGGGGAACCCACTGATGAAAAACAGCGAAATAGTTTGATTTTGTTGTATGTGATAGTGTGTATACAAGATTTTCTCGGTTTTCCTTGTAAAAATGGGGTGAAAATGGATTTTACTTCTCCCCACGAAAAGTATTATAATTACAGCGTAATCAGTTAAAGACCAGATGTAAACGATTAAGGAGGTATTACAATGAGTCTTAAAAACATCAAAGCAGGTGACAGTGTCATCGTCAAGGGATTCACAGGAATCAAGCTCGGTGTGTTCAAGGTTGACAAGGCAACCGACAAGAACATCACTGTCGTCAAGAAGAATGGAGACAAGATGATTTTCTCCAAGAAGGACGGCATTCAGGTCAACATCGAAGAGGGCAGAGAGAGGTATGCCAACTCCATCATCGAAGATGACGGCTCCTATGTTGCTCCGCAGCACAAGAAGGCAAAGCCCGAGGGTGATGAAGCCCCCAAGAAGGACAAGAAGGCAAAGCCCGCAAAGACCAAGAAGGCTGCTCCTGAGCCCGAAGAAGAGCTTGAGGAAGATGATGACGAGGACGATTTCGAAGAGGACGAAGACGACTTTGAAGACATTGATGAGTAGGAGGCACAAATGCACATAAGTTATTCCCGTGAATCAACTTATCTGCGCTGCCCCTATCAGCATTACCTGAGCTATGTGCGCAATCTGACGCCAAACAAGCCCATAAGACCGTTGCAATTTGGGAGCGATTTTCATCGCCTTTTGGAGTTCCGTGGTAACAAACAAGCACTCAAAAAAGTATATTCTGACATCAAAGAGACATACTACGCTATGCCAGCAGATTGGCAAGCTGACCTTGGTGCTGATTATCTTGATGATATCAAGACGATATTTCAAGACTACCTGAAGGTCTACAAAGGCGCACCGCTCCCTTACACAACGGAGCACCGCTTTGAAATTCCTATGTTCAAGTACAAAGGACAGGAAGTCACATTTTTAGGAGTCATAGATGGGTTGTATCAGACGGATGATGGAATTCTTGTGGAAGAGCACAAGACCTTTTCTCAAAAGCCCTCTCTTACAACCTTGACCCTAAATGTTCAGAAATGCCTATACGCTCATGCCGTTGAAGTCCTCACTGGGGAGTTGCCCAAAGAGGTGATTTGGGACTATATCAAGTCCACCCCTGCAGATGAGCCTATCTGGCTTGAAAAATCACAGAGGTTTAGTCAAGCCAAGTCAGACAAAATCACTCCTTTCAGCTATATGCGTGCAGCAAAGTCAAAGGGTCTTGACCTTGAACAAGCTGAAAAGGATGCGCAGCTGTATGAGGGTAACATCCCCAACTTCTACTTCCGTGTTCCAATGCCGTACACAAAAGCCATGGTATCCCGTGTTTGGGATGACTTTGTGTACACCGCAAAGGAGATTTGTTCCAAGGGTGAAACCAATAAGACCATGAACTTAACAAGGGATTGCTCTTATTGTAGCTTTTGCCCTATATGCACGGCAGAGCTAACTGGGGGCAATGTAGAGTACACTATTTCTCACGATTATAAGGAGAAGGACAATGGCAATACTTGACGAAGTTGTATCTCTTGATGAAGTTCCTCAGGGAAAACTTGTTGTTGTATATGGCAAGTCCTCATCAGGGAAAACACAGTTTGGAAGCACCTTCCCCAAGCCAATGCTCTATGTCAAAATCGGTGATGATGGAGCAAACACAATAAAAGCAGCAAAAGGTGTAGATGCGATTGAAGCCTCAAGCCCCAACCGCCTCAAGGCTCTTCTCAAAGAGCTGAAGTCAGACACCAAGTACAAAACTGTGTTTTTGGACACCTTTTCTCTCATGGTTAATGAGTGGAAGGATGAAAACGTCTTCAAAAAGAAGAAGAAAATGACCCAGCAACTCTGGGGAGACCTGTTACAAGACACAGAAGAGCTCGTACGTCTTGCTCATGAGCTGTCACTTGACAAGTGGGTGATACTGTCTGGTCATGAAGTGATGGATAGTATTGAAGGCATGGAAGATGAGCTCCTGCCCGATGTGAGAATGGCTGTGTCCAAAGGAGCGAGAACATACCTTGAAGGTATGGCCAACTACGGTCTTCACACAGTCAAAATACAGAAAGAGGTGGAGTCTCCTGAAGGAACAAAGACCATAATCAAATACGCTATGGATATTGGTCCCAACCCCTTCTACTGGACAAAGCTCCAAGTTGACCCTTCTGTGAAAGTTCCAAAGCGTATCATCAACCCAACGTACAAAAAACTCATAGAAGTTATAGAAAAGGAGAGCAACAATGAAAAAGAAGCTTGATTTTACTGGAGTTGAAACATTCCAGAGAGCACCCGAAGGCAAACACATTGCTAAAATAAACAAGATTGACGAGACCACCTTTCAGGGCGGTAATGAAGGCTTCAAGGTGACCTTTGAAATCGTCAAGGGTGTGGGCAAGGGCTGCAGAGTCATAGAAAACTTCCCCTTTGTTGATACCGCTCTGTGGAAGCTCAAGAACCTGCTTGAGTCCATTGGTATGAGAGCCAACGGCAGAGTCATGGTCGATACAGACAAGCTCATTGGTAAGCTGGTTGAAATCACTGTAAACCATGAAGAGTACGAAGGTCGTACCAGAGCAAAGGTCGCTGAAATCAACAAAATTATCAACACCTCTGACGACGAAGATGACGCTGATGATGAGGACAATGAAGAGCCTGAAGACACCGAAGAAGTCGAAGATGAGGATGAGGACGAGGAAGAACCTCCCAAGAAAAGCGCAAAAATCGCTCCAAAGGCAAAAGAAAAATCCAAGAATGATAAATCTACCAAGACTGATAAGAAGTCTGCCAAAAAAGCCAAATCTGAGCCTGAAGAGGACGAAGATGACGATTGGTCAGACGATGATGACTGGGACGAGGAGGAATAGCCGTGAAATCGCTTGTGCCAAATGATTCTTTACAGCTGAGGCGACAAGTGTTTACAGAGCTCATGACTCCTGATAAGAAGACCAACTACATGGACGGAGCAGGCTTTGACCTTCTCCGTCCGTACAATAAGGAGCACAATTTTGACCTGGAGTCAAGACTGTGGATTGCTTTTCTGTACGGAATGTCATATTCCACCACTACCGCCATCAGATTCTCGCAAGAATTCCCAACTATAAAGGATGTAAAACCAGCTGCTCTGAAGGCTTATTGGGCTTCTGAACGAGAAAGCCTGTATTTTCTGCCTGATAAGAAGTATCTCAAAAACATGAATCAAGTTGTACCTGCTATCAAGAGCATATACAAGCTCTCTGGGGGCAACCTTGAATCCTATCTCTCTCCGTTTTTGGAAGAGCCAAACCTTGATTCTCTGTACAAAGAAATCAGAAGCAGCTGGGCATACTTTGGTACTCATGGTGCTTTTCTGTTCTTTGATGCTCTGTACATGCTGGCTCCTGAAAAGTACAATGACATAACAGTCCTTGACTGGAAGAACGGCGGACAGACTGTTGTTGAGGGTATGGCTCACCTGCTGGGAGATGATGAAGCTATTGACACCAAGCAGTATAACTACTCCAGATACAACAGCATGGTGGACAAGCTCTCAAAAAAGTTCAATCAGCCAAGAATTGCTGTAGAAAGCCAGCTGTGCTTCTTCAGAAAGCTCTTCAAGGGAACCAGATACATGGGGTATTACGCCGACCGCCAGCTGGTGGAATGTCTTGATACCGCAGAGCTCCTCAAGGACAGGTACAACATTGATATATGGAAGTATCGTGAACAAGCCATACCTGAACATATGCGGGGTGAAGTGGGTGGATGGAATTCCATACGCAAAGACAGACTGAACTTGTTCAAAACCACAGGAGAGCTATACCCATGAGAATGCTTGTCAACATAAGAGGTTGTAATGGCTCAGGAAAGACATCAATTCCTGCTTTTTTGATGGATGACCCGCAGCTCTATAATGTAAGCAAGCCATATAAGGGAAAGCAGCACACAATTCTCACAGTATTCCCATCGTATAAGTGGGTTGCCCTTGGTGACTATCACAAGAAGACTGGTGGGCTTGACCAATTCCCTGATAATAAGTTGACCAAAAAGGCAATCCTCTATGCCATAGAGCACTATGACTACGACATCCTGATGGAAGGGGTGATTGCAAGCACAATATACTCCACATATGCCTATCTCTTCAAAGAGCTAGAGATAGAGCATGAGATAAAGCCTATAATTGTGACCTTGCTGCCTCCCTTTGAGGTCTGTTTACAACGAATATACCAACGCAATGGGAATAAGCCCATCAAAGAGGAAGCAGTCCGTGCCAAGTGGGAAATTAACAAGAGAAATGCTGAAAAGTTCAAGCAGGACGGTTTTATCTCTCTCCTCTATGATAACAGCAAAACAAGTAAAACCAAGTCAATTCGAGCTTTTTACAAGCGCATGGACAAGCTCAGAGCCATAATGAAGGAGGACTGGATATGAAGCCCGTGCTTGTGATTCCAAGTTATTGTCGTCCTGATGGAAAAGCCATACACCGCTGTAAAGACCTACCTCTTACAAAGTACCTCGCAGTGAGAGAAGAACAGGTAAAGCTGTATTCCAAATGGAAGAACCACTACAAGCTGATAAAACTTACAGATGTTCATGACCTTGGAGAAACTCGTGCCGCTATACTTGTATGGGCAAAAGAGCATGGGATTGAGTGGCTTTTCATGTTTGATGATGACATACTGAAGGTTGAAAAACTTGGAAAAAGACCAGACGGAACCTATACAGCCAAGCGTATCATTGAAGGGTCTAAGACCGCTCCCTCCTTTGAGATGGAAGCCCTCAAGCTCTGGTACAAAACAGCAGTCAAGTATAACTTGAGCGCAAGCTGTCCAAACCATAGGGCTTATGACCGCTTTCACCACGGAGAGCTGACAATAAACCACAGCGCAGTCATGCAATGCTTTTTGCTACACGTGCCTGACATAATAGCAGTGGGAAACTATGGTTCCGTACACAAGTTTGGAGTGGAAGACTACCACGTTCAGTATAAGCTCATGAAGAACGGCTACCTGACAGGAAAGGTTGGTTCCATAGGGTATGATGTTCCCTCTGTAGGAAAAGGTGAAGGAGGCTGTAATGCTTCAGAGAACCCTGATATCATTGCTCACTATGAGGCTTACATCAAAGCCTTTCAAGACAATGTTGACAACTCTTCTCTTATGGGTGTAAAGCGCACAAAAACGGGAATTCCTTCCCTGCAATTCAATTGGAAAGAGTGGGCTTCAATAGCACCTCAAAAGCATATACCTCTGGAGGTGAGGTAAATGGAAAAGTGTACTCTTGTTATAATCAATGGAAAATCTGGTTCTGGTAAAGACTTATTCTGTGACTTCTGTGCTATTGTAGAACCTGAAACGTACCGTGTTGTATCAATACATAGGTCTGACCCATATAAGGAAATTCTCACAACAATGGGCTGGAAAGGTGAGAGAACAGAAGAAATTCGTACCCTGCTCAAAGAACTGTGTGATTTTGGTGAGGATTGGGGCTACAACAGAGACTACCTTCTGACCCAGATATTCTCACTTAACAGCAAAATAGACAACAGACACAAAATCCTGTTCTATCACTGTAGAGAAGCCCGAGCCATAGAAAAGCTCAAAGCGGATAAAAAGCTCAACAAGCTCACCAACAGCATAGAAACTCTGTTTATTGACAGAAAAGAAACAGTATCAGAAGAGCCTGACTGCTGGTACTTCTCCGATGACATACAAGGCTTATATGATGTTGTAATTCACAACGACTCTGATAAAAACGCACTGATGGAACAAGCAAAACAGTACCTTGCCATAGCAAAAAGGGAGGAATAAAAATGGGAATCAATAATGGTTTAGAAAACCTCAATATTGGCTGTGTTTGTCACTGCAAGACAGTGAACGAAGCCTGGGAATACTGGTATAAGGAACTTGCTGAACAGGCAGCTCGTGGTAAGAATGAGTCCTCCAGGGATGGGGCTGTAGTTGGTGAATTCATCAATGCTATCACAATAGTTGATGACCCCACCCGCATGATAGTCACCTCTCCCATACGGAAGATGCCTATGCGCTATGCTGTGGGGGAGCTTATCTGGTATATGTCTGGTAGTAACAAGCTGTCCTCAATACAGAACTTTACATCAGCTTGGGATAGAATGAGTGATGATGGTGAGACAGTCAACTCCAACTATGGTCATAAAATACAGCATTTCTATGGGTTTGACCAGTGGGAATATGTAAAAAGATGCCTCAAAGACAACCCCAACTCTCGTCAAGCCGTGATTCAAATCCGACCTGCTGAAGACTACAATGAGCACCCGACTCATGATATGCCCTGTACTGTAAGTTTACAGTTCTTCCTGCGTGAAGGAAAACTCCACATGACTACTTACATGCGCAGCAACGATGTGTGGATGGGCTTTCCCTATGACTGCTTCAACTTCTGTGCTATGCTCGTGAAGTTAGCGATGGAACTTGATGTTCAGATTGGTACTTACACACATATTGCTGGTTCCCTTCACCTTTACGAGAGAGACCTTCACGATGTCACGCAAACTATTGAAAATAAACCTATATGATGAGACAAAAAAGGCTTTTTGTAGGGTTCCGTTTTGTTATGTAGAGGTGAGCCTTTACACAAGGTTCCAGCGCAAGGTCAAAGCCAAAAAGATAGACATAAGACCACACCTATCTCGTTGGGCAAGGGTTGATTTCAATGTTAATCTCAAGTTTGAAACGACCTACGCTGTTGAGCTTTTGATGGCTCTCTTGAAAGACTACTATAAAGCCGTTCAACCTGTAATTTACAACACTCGCCTCATAGATGACAAGGGTTGGCTCCAAGTCTGGGTGAGCGGTAACATGGAAAAGGAGATATCATGATGGACTTTTCAAACCTTCCCAAGATTGTAGCTGTTGACTTTGATGGCTACCTTGTAGAAGACAAATTCCCCAGCATAGGAGAGCCAAGAGCCTTTGAAATAGCTCTGGTGAAAGCCCTTTATAATATGGGGGTAAGAACAATACTCTGGACAAGCAGGACAGATGAACACCTTGAAGCTGCCTTAAAAACTTGTGAGAGCTTTGGCCTTAATTTTGATGCAGTGAATACAAATGTTGATGAGGTCAAAGAACTTACAGGAAAAGACACCCGAAAAGTATACGCTAACTTGTATCTTGATGACCATGCGGGTATTCTCTCTTTGAAGGAAATTGCTTCCTTCCTTGGTTTTGACCCAAACACTCTCACCGCCGAACATGATGCTTATTTCATAAAGATAATCAAGTATGTATCTGATTGTAGTCACAAGGGTGTGTCGTTTGCTGACTGTATGGGAAACTTGAGAAAGGCTTTTGACTGATATGCCAAGAGAAGATTCCATAGTTGCGAGTGTGCTGAAGTATTTGAATGGGCTTGAAGGCGGTGTTGCTGAGAAGGTTCAGGGAACCGCCTACAGCTCTGGCAAGGCTGATATCAATGCCTGCTACAAAGGTCAATCAATTCGCATTGAGATGAAGACCCCTGACAATGGCAATAAGACAACAAAGAAGCAAGAAGTAAACCTTCTTCGTTGGAGAACAGCAGGAGCTCTTGCGTTTTCTGCGTACTCTTTGAAGGAAGTCATTGACCATCTTGAACCACTTATTCAGGAAAAGGCAGAAAAATGTACAAAATGAAGACTTCGCCATGGGCTCATCAGCTCAGGGCATTGGACTATCTAATTGTCCGTAACTATGGTGCCCTCTACACCGACATGGGAACAGGCAAGACCAAAGTTGCGATAGACTTGATAGTAAACAGAGAATTCCAGTGCACCCTCATAGTTACTACAAAGAAGGGCTGTGACGTATGGGAAAACGAGTTCTCCAAACACTGTGACCTCACTCGACGCAAAATTTGTGTTTTTAAGCTGTCGAATTTAAGCACCCCAGATAAGTTATTAAAAGTGCGGAAAACTTTTGGCAGTGCGGCGAAAAATGGTGTAAAAGTGGTATACATAGTCAACTACGATAGCGTGTGGAGAAAGCCTTTCAGCTCCTACCTCCTGAAAATGAAAATTGACTGTGTGATTTGCGACGAGTCTCACCGCATAAAAGCTCCAGCGAGCAAGTGTAGTATGTACCTGAACTGGCTTGGAAAGAAAGTTCCCAACAGATTCCTCATCACAGGCACACCCAGTACTGAAAGCCCTTTGGATGTGTATGCTCAATACAGATTCCTACAACCATCAATCTTCGGCACAAACTACAACAAATTCAAAGATTACTATGAAAATGTTGATGTAGGAGCCACACTAAACGCTGGGTTCCGCATACTTGACAAAAAGCAGCCCTACCTACATCTTGATGAGTTGAAGAAAAAGATGTACAGCTGTGCGTTCTATGCCCAGTCTTCTGTTGAGTTACCCCCACAAACCTTCATACAACAGGACTACACCCCTACCAAAAAGCTCATGTCAATCTATGAGGAGCTCAACAAGGAAGGAGTCTTTGTTGAGGGTAAAGACGTACTTGAGACCAATAATGCGCTTGCCAAAGCCACAAGACTACAACAAGTTCTGAGTGGATACGTACCAATGGAAACAGACAACTTCACAAGAGTCATTGAAAAGCCCATAGACAGTACCAGAGCTGAAGCCCTTGAAGATATACTTGAAGGCATAGGAAGGTCTGAGCCTGTTGTAATCTTTGCGAAGTTCCGTTACGACTTCGGTGAGATAGAAAAAATTGTGAGAAAATTGGGCTTAAGATATGGCGAGCTCAGCGGTATCAGGGACGACGAAAAAGATTGGTCTAAAGGGCAATTTGATGTGTTAGCGGTGCATTATAAAAGCGGTTCTGAGTCTATAGACCTGACACGAGCCAGATACTGCATATACTACAGTCTGTCAAACTCATATGGGCTATACCGACAATCAATCAAGAGAACACACCGCCCAGGACAGACCCGACCTGTTACTTACTACACTCTGGTCTGTAGAATCCCAGAGATAACAACAATTGATGAAAAGTGCGTGAAAGCTCTTGCCCTGAAACAGGATTTGGCAGATTACCTGTTAAATGAAGAAGAGGAGTGACAACCACTCCTCTTCTCTGTTATTTTCACAACCTACTTTATGAAGGGCTTGACGTTCTTGAAAGCGAAGCCATCGTATTCAACTTCCTCACCCTTGTTCTTGAAGTTCTCCCAGACGAATGTGCCATCCGCAAGTTTGGCATCCCAGTGGAGATAGGCAGGGGTGAAGCTTCTGTACAGGAACTCTCCATCAGGAGAGTACCCAGTCGTGCTCTCAGCCTTGTAAGCCCACATTCCGTTTGCGCAACCTGTTGCACCGACCTTGAAGCAGACATACCCAGTATAGCCATACTTGACTGCGGTTTCAAGGAACTGCTTCATCTGCTTGAGCTGGCTCAGAGACAGGGTGTTACGCCACCAGTCAAATATAGAGAGCTCATCGCATACGGAGCGCATATTGAAGACCTTGTCTCTGGACCAACCCTTGTACTGCATCCTGCTGAAGTCACAGAAATAGTGGAGGTTTGCTTCCTGAAGCTCGCTGATGCAAGCGTTGACGTTATTGAGAATCTCCTGTGCATTGTTTTTCATGTTGTTCCATCCTTTCTTGTTGACCTACCATCATCAGTACAGAGAGGTCATCCTCTGTAGACACCCTTGCGGGTGTTTCGGCTTGAGCCTTGGGATTAGCAGAAGACGATTTTGTTGGCGAAGCTGTAGCTCTTGATGCCAATCTGTTCGCCATCCTTGTTGAAGTTGAGGGTCTTGCCAGCCTTGGTAACAACCTTGTAGCCCTTCTTGGTCTTCTGTGCTTCATAGACACCCAGTACCATACCAGTGAAGGCTCTCAGCTCAACCTTTACAGTGTTGGTCTCAGGTGTGGGCTGCTCTTCGGTCTTGGTCTCATCCTGGGGTTCCTCGACCTTGGGCTGCTCTTCAGTTGCGGGCTGTTCTTTGGCGTTGAGCCTGTTAGCTGCCTTGCGAGCGGAGTCCTTACGAGTGTAGGTCTTGTAGACGTTGTTGGTTCCTGCTTCTACTACTGCGAATTCACCATTCTCCATTGCGATAACTTCGTACTTCATTTTATTCCTCCTTGGTTCATCGGGGTGTTAGCTATCTTACACCAATAATGATAATACCTTGTTTCGCAAAAGTAAAGCACTTTTTCAAAAATTTTTGAAAATATTTTTGTAACTTCACCAAAACCCAGCAAAATACATAAAATCCTGAGTCAACAAATCGTGTTGTTTGCCGTGGTCCCAAATGAACAAGTGAGCTATCTCATGGCAGATAGTCTCCGCTAAAAACAGGTCTTTGTGTAAATAGAAGCACTCTCGTATGTGATTTTCATCAATAGTTATAAATATCCCAGCAGGATTACCGCTTGAGTCGGTGAATTTGTGACAACAGCCTAAAATGGTCTCTCCCTGTGGAAACATTGTAGCATGGTCAGCCGCAAATATGCTCACCCCTATGTTCAAGCGGTGTTTTATAAGGCTTTGCATGTTGTTAAAATATGTGTATTCTTTGTCATTAAGCATGTTACACCTCAATAAAATAAGCCCAGCCACAACATGTGCGACTGGGCAAGGAGAAATAGGTTATGGAGTTACCTGTTGGACATGTATCTCCCAGTACGAGAGTCACGCTTGTAGCTCTCATCCATGCGGTATCTTCTTCTGTACGCCTGTTCATACTGACCCTTTTCAGCTTCTTCTTCAAGGTAGTCATGAATCTTCTGTGCGTAGAACTCACAAATCTCTTCCTGAATATCAAGAACGTACTCCATCTTGAAGTCAACTGATTCCAGCTTAATCATGAGTTTTTCAAGCATCTGAATCTCTTCTTCAATTTCGTCAACCATTTTCATGATTTCATTGAAGTAAGCCATCTCACCCATGTACATGAGCTCATTAGCACAATAGGACATAAGGTCTTTGGTCTCCTTCTCCCACTGCCAGTAGGCTTTGAATGAAGGCTTGATGTACTGCTGCTTTACCTCAGGAGTTACTACATGTCTGGAATAGTCATACCAAGTCGGACTGATAAAACTCAAGTCCTGTTCCTCTTCATCGTCTTTGACAAGGAAGTTCATGTGTTCAATCACGTATGACTTGATTTGGCGTCTTTTCATAGACTCACAAAGATACTGGTACTCGTGCATCTTCTGGAATCCGTCAAGACCCATAAATATGTACAAGTCCATCATGCTGTCGTGGAACTTTGTGCCCTTGGTCATATGAGAGATTATGGTCTCATAAATCTCCTGCGGAGACTCATACTGCCTGTAATTCTTTTCAGACCTAAACACATTTTTCTCACGATTTCGCATGTCTTTTCTATACCCTCTGTATATATTTCTGTAATCTTCCCTGTAGGTATCATGCTCCATAGGGGCAGGCATACCTGTATTTCTTACAGAGGGAAAGTTCATACCAGTCCTTGCGTCAATGGTTTCATTATTGGTAGTATTCTGGTTTCTATTGTTATCCATTGTAAACCTCCTATGCTACTCTCTGAACGACAAGGTTGGCATTCTGTACGTTGATGGACGGAGCAGGTGTAGCCCCATCAGCTTCGGACGTATTCTCTACAGAGACTGAGAAGCAGCAACCACGAGGAACTGTGATAAATGCTGTACTCGTTACATTGAAATAGTCATCAACAGCTGCAGGAGTTACAATTGCTTTGCTGGTAAGAATTGGTTCTCCATCAATAGCAAGAGCTACAGAGATTGGTCCAACTGTACCATCTTCAGGTACTGCTATGTTTCCGTTGAATGTAACCTGATAGCGAGCAAAACAGCTCTGAGGGTTGTTGACGATACCCCTGAGAATTACAAGTCCGCTCTCGTTTCTGTGGAAGACATACCCTTTATTACAAGGAATACTGTCATTAAACAGAAGGCTCTGACCAGCAGGAACAAGCTGTATAGGATTATACGTAAATTCTGCCATAGGTATCACCCCTTAAAAGGTTCCAGCGCAACCACAGCCAGCATTCTGGTTGCAGTTGAAAATGGGCTGTCTGCCATAAACGGGAACACTCGGAACAGGGCAGGTATTCAGCCTGTTGTACATGCCATCAATTTCCGCAACCTGTCCTGCGAGAATTTGAGCGGTCTGTACGTCCTGAGAAGCCTGACCACGAGCAAACATAAGCTCCTGACGAAGCTGTGCGATTGTGTCGTTCTTGGCATCAATCTTGTCGTTGCAGAGCTGGTCAAGGATGCGCTGTGTTGAAGCGGTATTAGCAGCAATCACATCACGCAGGGCATCACTGATAGCACTGCGGTCTGCGCACGCTTCAGTTGCTACTGTGTATTTGAGGTCAGCTGTAGCTGCTCTGTTCTCGCAGCAGCAATTGGCAAGCTGTGCCTGAAGCCCTGTAAGGGCTGCGGTATTGGCAGTCTGTGCCGCAAAGCTCCTTTCAAGGTCAGCAATCTGGTTGGAGTACATCTGAGCAGCGATAGCACTCTGAGCTCCATTGATAGATGCGTTTACCCCAGCAAACCCAGCACAGAGTGAGTTCTGAACATCACCAAAGCCAGAAGTTATTGAGCTCTGAATGCCATTAATCTGTGTACCGAGCATCTGGTCACGGAATCCATCGTTAATCTGGTTGGACTGGTTGAGCCAAGGATACAGACTACCTGTTCCGCTCTGACCGCTGAAGCTGCCATTGCCCCAGCCGTTGCCTCCCCAGGCCATCAGGAAGAACAGGAAAATAATCCAAGTCCAATCCCCTCCAAACATTCCGCCACCTCTGTTTCCGTCAACATTGTAGACGGGTGTGATTCCACCATTTTCCATAAGCATAGTGAAACACCTTCCTTTCTGTAAAACTATGTATGTTAAAGCCCTATTGCTTTGACATCATCTGTTGAAACTGCTTATACGCAGCATCATAGTCAATCCCCATATTACCACACAAATTCTTGGCTATCTGCTGAATCTGTTCAGGACTTTTGCCTTTACTCATCTGAACCGCTCTCTGATATATGGGGTTGTTACCGAATACTGCCTGAAAAGCCTGCTCTGGGTTTTTGCTACTGAATAACTGGGTCATAATTTGGAACGGATTGCTCATAGTCTGGAACCACCTTTCTCCACACGTTTTAGTGCCGAATCGAAGCGTTTAGTGTAGTCCCTAATATAGTTATCATTCTCGTCGATTTTTGTGCTTAAATCGGCAATTTTTGCGTCAAATTCACTCAACACTTTACTGAGCTCTTTACGTTCAACAAATGCGGGCTTTTCCTCCTGCTGCTTTGTAGGGTCTTCAGAATTTTCCAGCTTGTAGATGTTAAAAGCAGCTGAACCATCAAGAGTTATCTGTTTTGTGTATATGCAGTTGTGGTTCAAGTCTGTAAAAACATGTACAGAGCCATCTAAATCAATCATAGCAGCCTTTGCCTCATCAATAGAAGTTACCGCACGACATTTCACAAAGTTCTGCATAGGAGCTTGACGATTATTGTTGGTCTGCATCTGTTGGGGATACCCCTGTGACAGATAGGGGTCATACTGCGGCTGCTGAATTGGCTGATTGAATTGAGCCATAGCCTGAGGATAATACGGATTGTACACTGGGTTGGGCATAACACTTTCCTCCTTATATTACAAGAACTTTACGCTTGTAAGCCACGATTTCACAAAGCTCTTTGTACTTTCCTTGAGCAATGTAAGACTCAACTGCTTTTTCAGCTCTGTTTTTGCTGCAGTTGTACTCCCACATTATCTCAGTTATCAATGATTTCTTTGGTATATTCATGGCTTTTCTCCTGATTTTATTATAATATAAAATCAGCCCACCGAAGTATCTTCAATGGGCTGAAAAAGTATTACGGAAGTATTATGCTAACAAGTTACCAATCTTGACCAAGATTTTTCTGTGTTTACGCTTGATTGTTGACTCAGAAAACCCAAGCGTGTCTGCTATGTAGCGGAAGTCTTTCCCCTTCAGGTAGTGTAGCCGCATGAGCTCTTTCTCTTCATCTGTGAGAATACAAGAGTTCAGGACATCTTCAAAGCTCTCTATGCTGCAAAGCTCTTGGATTTTGTGACGAGTTTGTACATGAGGGCTGCTCATTACATGAATTTACCACAAGTTGGACATTTTGTTCTCTTACCCGAATTGGAAGAGGTCGTTTTAATCTTGGTCTTGGTTGTTTTGGTGGTTGTTGTAATTTTCTGTTTAGCAGCCATAGTGTCGCCTCCTTCTACTCATAGTGCGATGACGTATCATTGTACTGTTCTCCAAAGATGTTCTGTATCTCTGAATCCCCATCAGTTTCTTGATCTACTGTGGTAGTTGTTACTGTTTCAGTCTGATAGTCATACTGGAAGTTGTAATATAGAAAACCGCCTACAATAAGCAGGTTAGACAGAATACTTATAACCAGCAGGACGCACAGTGTTCTGAGCTGCTCCTGTTTGGCTCTGAGAGCATCTTTGAGAACCTCAATAATAGCCAACGACTGGTCTTTTACAAAATCATTATCGTTCATTGTCTTCCTCTCAAGAATTTATTGCTTGCTTGAGTTCCTTTATCTCATGATTCATAAACTCAAGCTCTTTTGTAATTTCCCCAATACGGACACCTATGTCTTCACGCCAGTTTCTCTGGTCTTTGAGGGTTGCTTGTATTTCAGCTATGCCCTGAATAGCGTTATCAACCTTGGCATTGAGAGCACCATCCTGCTTTGCCCTGCTCAACATTCCTACCACAAAAGTACAGATGCCCAGTATACACATTACTACCCCAATCACAAAGGTTATGGTCTCAGTCGGTGAAAGGCTCATAGCTGACACCTCCTTGTACATACTGCGCAATCGCCTCAGGAATAGCTGGGAACTTCAACCCCTCTATTGATTCAGGTGTGATAAGCTCTGGAAAGTTGAGCATATCGTCGTACCACTCAACAATAGCCTCATGTTGTAAAGCCGTTTCTGTAACAACACCATACTCAATATTGGTCTTGTAAATGTCAAATGCTCTGAACGCTGCTCCTCTGTACTTCCTGAAATCTGACTTTGCTTTTGATACCCTGCTAAACACAGCTGCTTCAGAGCTTTCTGCTTCTACCAAAAGAGCTTCATACTGCGCTTTTGACACTTCGTTGTAGCCCTTTTGGGTCACCTCAGCTTCTGCAAAGGAATATCCTGTGTCCGTCTTCTTGTAAAAGTACCTCATGGCTCTCCCTCCTCTAATAGTCCATCACAGCAGCGGTTATGGTGTAATTGGTCACGACTGAATGGGTTCCAGCTGCTTCAGTATAAATAGACAGCTCAATATTTCCCTGACTGTCCCAAGATACAAAATTCAAAGACGCATGCGCACTTGAAGATGCTCTTCTCACAAGGTCATCTACATTATCCACAAGAGCGCCAACACCAAAATCAGCACCACCATTTGAAGCAACAAGAAGATGTTCCTCATTTGATACGTCACGGATGTATTTTTTCCAAAGAACTGCTATGCTCGTTGAGTCTACATTGCTCCCGAAAAATGGTGCCAGAACATCTGCACCAACGGAGTCATCCTCATACTTGAATAAATCAATAATTGCCCCTCTAAATGCATCATCTGTGGTAACATAGTTCCCAAGCATTCCATCTGGGAAAAGACCCTTAAAACCTGATTTCCTATGTGAAGCAGAAATATACAGCCTTATGTGTTTAGCATTAGCGTCTCCTGTCTGTATTGTGATAGGAAAAAAGTTATGCCCAGTAAGATTTGAATACACCCTGTTTTCACTCACACTCGCATAGGATTTTATTCTGTTTTCAAGATAGTCGACTTCACCCTTGTGACCATTGAAGCTCTTGACAGAAAGGTCTCCGCTGATTGCTTTTTGTAGAGCCTTATCAGTGTTTGCCTCCTCTGAAGAAAGTCCATAGGCTACACGAGTAGTCTCGCTCACTCCAATATTTCCAGCTGTGTTAGAGACATACTTGATTTTACTGATACCGCAGACAGAGTCATCTGCTCTTGTATCTGTAACAACCGCTGAAGCAGAACGAGCTGCAACTTTCACAACGGCCAAGCTGAGCTGGTAGACATCGTCAGTTCTTATAAGAGCAGGAGCCGAAGTTGTGCCTGTTACAACTTTTACAGACATCTGCCTGTCGTCAGGGATATTCAGTTCCAGTACAACCCTGTCATAGCGGTCAGTCGAACCACCTGAAGCTACAGTGAGAGATGCGCTGTTGGTCATCCAACCAGTACGACCATTGATAACTCCGCTCCCAGGCTGAACTGTAATGGTTAAACCGCTGGATGTTACCTGGAACTGAGTACCAAGAACCGCACTACTGTCAACAAGAATTCCGTTACTGAAGTATGTCTTCATCCAGCGAGCAAAGTCTGCCGCAACGCTCACCCTGTCATAGGAGACTTCCTGTGTCTGAGGGTCGATAATCTCTTGAGCGTCAAATGGCATAGCATCAATTATTACTTCTGTTGCCATATCTGTCTCCTCCTACAAAATATTGTCTGAAATATACTTAATCTTGTCGTAAATTGTGACTCTTGTAGAACCAAGGTTTACAATAAGAGAATAGCCGTTTACATCCCACAGGTGAGTGACTCCTTGTATGCGCACTTTTGAGCTCACACCCATGGTATCATCGCTGAGAATTGCTTCATCCCCAAGAGAATATGCTGTTCCATAGGCTGAATCTTCTGCGTTAGCTATTTTAGCATCCATTCCTTCCGTAATTACAAGGCTCTTGAGCTCAAGCTCCGCTCTTGTCTGTAAAGTCTCAGGATAGGACTCACTATCAGCCCCAATAGTCCAAGAAGTTGCATCAAGTAAGGATTCAATCCTGTCAATTCCCGAAGCATCATCAGGGTCAACCACAAGACTCACATCTTCAGCCCCTTCAACATACATTACGTTCACTTCTGTGGTTAAATCCTTGTAATATTCAAGGGTTGACACGTTTTCTCTGTCTCGACTGAATACTACTCCGTTGTCCTCACCCATGTAGGTTTCAAATTCAACAACTCGCTGACCATTGTTTTCAACAAGTTTCATGCGAAAGCCCATACCGCAACTCTTACAAAGATTCCTCACCTCTGTCAATAGGTCTGTGCGCAGGGCAGAGTATGAAGCAACTGTAACTTCTGGGTAATACAGAGTCCCCAGCACCACAGAATTGATTTTACGCTTGGGGTCTGTTGGGTTTATCACATGTTCCGTCAATAAGTCAGAGATAATGTTGGTAGGGTTGGCCGAATACCGCTGCTTGCGCACCACAACCCTGCGCTCCAGTACTGATTCAAAGAATCTACCCCTCACCATGATTGCTTCATTACCCTGCTCGTCAGTGGTCTTTTCATAGTACTCTATCACACCAATGTGGTCAGGGTCAGCGGTATTCTCAATATAGCTTGAGTTTACCAGCAGACCACTGAACTTAATGGGTGCATGGAGCTCAAATATGCCAATTTCATTGTAATTTGGGCTCCACTGAAGCGAGGAATATGTGTCAATGGGGGTCTGGCTTCGCTCAAAGTTTTTGTTCAGGGCAAAAATCTCTGTGTCCATTAGTACTCCTCCGCTTCTTGAACCTCAAGCCACAGTGGGGAATAGCTGATGCTTAAAGTCACATTACTGGCTCCATTTTCGGCTCGTAGCGCAAAGCTATTCACCCCCGTGGATAAAACCACACTCATGATACTTCCCTGTGTCAAATCTCGCAAAACGTCCGTCACCGTACCATTACTGGTCAGCCGTGCGTACTTGTTACCAGTGACTGTTGATACCTCTAATGTATCTCCGTCGTGTAAAGTAACATTGAATTCAAAGTATTTCCCTGTGTTCTTATCAAGGAGCTTTGGCTTTACAACATCACCCGATGCCTGAAGCAGAGCAATCAAACCAACCGCTACGTCTCCTGTATTTTCTATGCTGTAGGCTGCATCTGCAGGGATTATACCAAAGGTCTTACCAACCCCTGTTGGTATAATCAGCGGCCAGAAAGGAGTTTCCCTTGTGGATTTGCTGGTAATGGTCTTATTTTTGTACAGACCCCACAGCGGCATAGGAGCCGTTGCCTGAATCAAGCACCTACACAAAATCTGGTTATTATACCGAATTTCCTTATTGTTGTACTGAATGGAAGCAACAGGTCTCATTATAAGGCTGTAATCCCCATAGACACACTCAATATCCTGTAGGGGGTTGATGAATTTGTTCATGAAGGCTTTTTTGTCTGTCATCTCCTGCTTGGAATGAGACACAAGCCACACAATTATTTCAATTTCTCTTGGCTGAAGAGAAGTCGACTGAATAGCTGCCCCCAAAAGGTTCACATACTGTACAGTGTTAGTTGTGCTCTTGACCTTGCCCCAATCTGCTGTTTCTAACACATAGTCAAAGGCATCATGAGAAAGAACCAATTCTGTATTTTGTGATAGGTTTACAAGTTTAATCTCCATGCTACCTCCCAAATGCCAACCCTCTTACAGCTCTATCCATCTGAGTGGCAGTCTCATACGGAGTCAGGGCTTTGGGTGAAGTAAATGTGTAAGTGTTGTTATTTACAACTGTGGTAGGAGTCGTTGAGGTGATTGTAGGAATGTCACTTATTGAACCGCCAAAACCACCCATCTGATAGGCTTCACTATTCTGTATTTCCCGTACTTTACTGTTCCAGAACTTAACCTTTTCTGATATCCAATCAATTTTGTCTGAAAACCAGCTTTTTATGTCTTCCCAAGTTTGCTTAAGCCCATCCCACAGCAAGTTGAAAATCTCTCGACCAGCTTCAAACAGCTTGGAGCCTATGCTCGTTACAATTCCTACAAGGTCTTCCCAAATCTTTGTGAGGTCGGCTGCAACTGCTTCCCAATCCCCATTGAACAAGTCGATAAACAGCTGTAACTCATCAAGAATCAAGTCTAAAAACCCACCGAAAATGGTCTCTATTATGTCTACTGCAGTTGTGACAATAGTTCGTATCCCGAGAAAGTTGCTATCCCACAGTTCAGTAACAAAAGCCCAGAACTTTTCCAGTTCTCCTTTGATGCTGGTTCCTAAACGAGTGATAAAACCCCACAAAGCAGAGAAAAGCTCCTTCAGCTTTTCAAAAATCTGTGCTGTCTTCTCACGTATTCCGCCAAAATCTGTAGCCCACGCAAGAGCAAGAGCCGCAACCGCTGCTATTATCAGCCCGATAGGACTTGCAAGACCCGCAATTATGCCTCCTGATGAGGATATCACAGTTGAAACAGTTCTTACTACACTGATGAGCTTTCCTACCCCTGTTATGAGCTTGCCGCCTATGAGTAGAACAGGACCAATGGCTGCAACAATCCCTGCCACAGTAAGTATTGTCTTTCTTGTCTCTTCATCAAGACTATTCATCCAGTCAACAAGTTTTTGTATCCACTTAGCTGCTGAACGTATCACAGGCATCATAAGCTCACCAAAGGATATTGCCAGACCTTCAAGAGCAGATTTGAGAATAGTCAGCTGACCCTTGAGGTTGTCCAACTGTGTTTCGGACATCTGTTGAGCAGCCCCTGCAGAGTCTACAATTTTGTCTTCAAGCTCAACCCAACGCTCGCTTGCGGTATTCATAAGAGCTGTGGCAGCAGCAACATCTCTGGTGTTGAAAATATCGCTCAGGTACTGAATCTTCTGCTCATCTGTAAGGGCACCAGTAGAATAGGTCTCATTTACGGCTTCAAGCACATCATTCCAATCTCTGAGCTTTCCTGTGTTATCTACCATGTTTATGCCAAACTTGTCGAGCATTCCACCCGCATCTTTGGCCATTTTTGCAACAACTTCAGGCGAAGACCTTTTGAGATATTCGTAGTAGTCCTTGACGAGCGGAACAACATCATTCATGTTATTTTCAAGGTCTCCGAAGATATCAGAGAACTTTCTCATGTTACCTTCAGCATCAAATACCTGAACATTCAAATCTGACAGAGCTGCGGCACCCGCATCAGTAGGAGACGACAGTTTTAACAACATGTTACGAAGCTTGGTGCCTCCCTCGCTGGCTTTTATACCATTATCTGCGAGTATGCCTAAAACTGTTGTGACTTCTTCAGTTCCGCCAGCCATAAATCTGGCAGTGCCTCCGATAGTCAGCAAGGCTTCACCCAGCTGTGCTACGCTTGTGTTGGAGCTTGAAGCGGTTTTGGCCATCTGGTCAATGAGAACTGTTGTTTCGTCAAGGCTCAAACCAAGAGCTGACTGAACGTCTGTAACGACATCAGAAGCAGTACCAAGTTCCATAGCCCCAGCCGCAGCAAGGTTTAACACAGTAGGCAGCATTTTAATTGAAGTCTGAGCGTCATAACCAGCTAATGCCATATAGTTCAAGCCTTCAGCTGCTTCACTTGCTGTAAACTTTGTAGAAGCACCCATTTCTTTGGCTATGTTTCTGAGTGCCTCCATGTCATCAGCTGCGCCGTTGGTATTGTTAGCAATCTGCTCTGCTGTAATACCCATAGTGGCCTGAACCTGAGACATGGCTTCATCAAAACTTGACGTGGTTTTAACAAAAGCAGCACCGATTCCTGCCAACGGAAGGGTGACACTCTTGGTCATGGTACTTCCTACAGACGACATAGCACCGCCCACTGAAGCCAACTTGTCCTCAATGGAAGCGGTGCTATCTTCAAATGTTTTCAGGTCATTAAGAGCTGTCTGAAAGCCCTGGGAGAAGTTGCTTGTATCCAGTTCAAGATAGCCGACTGCACGACCAACGTCAACTGACATAATAGCTATCTCCTTTCATATTGTTTATACAGAGCGGAGAAAGAGCTGAAGTGTTTAGGCTGTTGCTCTTCCACAAATATTGGCTCTTCCTCTTTCTGAATTCGCAGTATAATTTCACAGCAAGCCTCATCAAAACAGAAAGAGTCATACTCTGATGTGAGCCCCACAATTTGACTCGGCTTGCACCCATAAAGTTTGGACATCTGTATAACAGACAGAATTCTCCTACTTTGTACGAAAGGGCTTGAGTGCTTCCACACCCTTTTGTGTATAGTTGAATATTGCCATATACTGCTCGTCCGTAAATTCAAGCCCTGCCTCCTTTACGTCCTTAAAGCTTGGCTCAATCAGAGCAGCTTCAGCAAGAATGTCCATAACCTCAAGGGTCTGAGCAAAAAACTCAGGATTCGACAGGTAATCGTCCTTACCTGCTGTGGAAGTGAACAGCTTATTGGCTGTATTCAGCAGCTGGTTGGGGATTTTACCCTTCTTCATGAGCACCATAAGGCTCGGTCTGCGCATACGTACAGTGAGTGGGTGTCCCTCCACAAAGGGAGGGAGCTCAACCACTTCACCAGCAGCAAAAGATTTAAGCTCTTCAAGGCTTGTAATCTTTGTGTCCATGTTTCACCTCTAAACGGAAGGAGTCGGCAGGGTATCAACCCACGTAATGGTATACGGGGCCTCTCCTGTGTTAGGAGCACTGTTAATCGTATATTCGGTTGCACGGAATACACCGTCTTCTGCACCGAATGCGATAGGAACACCCTGACAATTGGGATAGCTTATACACTCGTAGTTTACAATCTGACCACTCGCATCATACTGTGCGGAGTAAGCCTTCAGAGTGAATATTTTACCCTTCTCTGAAGAGCCAGCAACGGGAGGTGTGTAGCTGACAATCTTGGTCGGGTCAAGCGTGTCGTAGACAACGGTTCCACCCTGAAGGATTTTTACAAGCTCAGGAGTAAACACGTTGTCAGTAAGCGTAATCTGATTGCCTGTTATTGTGCTCTGCTCGGGCTTCTGAGCCTTGAGAACACCCTTTATAACGAGCCTAACTGCATCTTCTGTATCAGTCTGTACCTCGACCTGAATCTGTGATGCGGTATCAAGGATTATCTCGTCTGCGCCAGACTCGTTTGACTGAACAGTGACGAGGTTGACATCAATTGTCGGAATTGCTGCCGCTCTTTTGATTGACATTTCTATGCCCTCACTTTCTTTTGAACATTTTGATACTGAACTGACACCATCCAAGCCTCAACAGTTTCATCATAAAAGCTGGTAGAAACAAAGTGAGTAGGTCTTATCATAGGGAATAATCCATCCATTACAGACTGAACTTCATTCTTCCATGCCTCTAATGTGCTGTATGAGTGCTTGGGAACGTATAGCATTACATCATACAGAGCAAGGTTGCTTGACACCGATGCGGCTTCAGAAATTCCTGCGTCTTTCACAACTATGTACCGCTGCGTGCATTTACCCTCCTTTACTCCTGGAGGATACACATCATACCCAGCTTGCTGAAGATGATTGAATATATCTGCCCATCTTGTATTAGCCATTGCGCAGCCTTTCTAACAGTTTGTTGAATCCTGGAACAACCTTGGTTGTGCCATAGTTGAGAGTGCTCGGTATGATTGCGAACCGCTTTTCATGTGCCAGCTCAAGGTAGATGCCATAGGTGACCCCATGAGCTATCACAATACGAAAACCGTTGGCTCGCTTTTCTGTGTGAGCTTTCAACCGCAGCCGTGCGCTCCCACTGCGGTCTGTCCAAGGAGCATTCTTGCGAGCATAGTCTTCCATCTGTGTGGCTGATGTGTCAAGGTAGGTTCTTATGGCCTGTTCAGACCTGTTGTTCATCAGCTCAAGGATGTTTTTCATGCTGCTTGAATCAAACTTCATTGCTCTGTCTCCAAGGAAACAATTCCAACTATGCTTCTCTCTTGTACGTTGTTGATGTCAACAACTCTATATGTTTTACTATTGATTTCAACAAGGTCTCTTGAGGCAAGGGCTTGAACATCTTCCCAGGGAGCAATGATGTAAGGGACTGTAGGAGCCGTTACAGTTGCACCGTCTACTGCTGTAAAATATGTGTGTTCTGCTGAGCCGTCATAGAAAAAGCCCTTAAAAGTTGTAATCTCTACAGGTTGCTCAGACTTCTCTTTAAATTCATTCATAGGATGCCTGAGAAATGTGTAGTTTGACCCTCTCCAAGCTATATTCTGTTTGACCCTCCACAAAAGAACTTGGTTTTCAAGCACGGAGCTCACTCCCCTTTCAGCGTTCCAGTGTTGTTTGGTCTGTGGGTACGTGCTATTCTCAAGAAGTATGCCGAGCTGTCTGCAACTGTGACTCCGCTGACTATCAGGCTTGTGTTTTCAGACTTTTGGATGGCTGCCTTGTATATAGCTTCATCAAGCGAGTCCGCTCTTTGAAGCATATCTGCCAGCTGCGCATCACTGAACATATGCATGACGTCTTCACGAAGAATATTCTTCATATAGACAAGGTCGGCATCGTTCACTACAGCCATGTGACCCTCCTACTTCTTCAACTGGTTTTCAATAGCCTTTCTTATGGACTTTTTGCCAGAGATGCCGTATATGTCAATGTTGTGGGCATCAGCAAACTCAATAAGCTGGCTAATGGTCATCTCTGAAAGAGGAATTTCTACCTCATCGTCTTCAAGGGGTTCATCGGGAGGGAGAATGTCCTCATTTTCTGTGCCAAACTCCTCCTCTGCCGTGAGTTCGAGACCATCACTGGGTAAGTTACCACCGATAGGAAAATCGGGGTTTAAATCAGCAATTCTCTCGGGCTGAGGGTGCATTCTCTTATTTTTGTGGTCAGGAGAAGAAGGTTTTTCAACCTTTGTCCACCCCATAGGGGCAAAGAGAGCATCAAATGCTCCCTTTGCAACTGTAAGGGTCTGACCATCTTTCTTGATAGTTAGCATGACCTAGACCTCCTATTAAGGAATGATGTCAGCAATAACGAGCTGGTCTGCGGCTTCGAAGCTCGGCAGAGAAATCTGGGTGACCTTGGTCTCAACATTGACAGGGTCAGCCCTACGCATGGTAGTAACTGCCACACCAGTATCAACGATAGCCACATTGTCAACGGCAGAGCTTGCCATGAGGTCGCTTTCCTCAGGAGTGGTACCGAACCAAGTGTTACCCAGAGTGCCCTCAGGGAACAGTGAGAAGATGTCATCGGGCACGTACTTGGTGCTTACGCCACTCTCATTCTTGTAGCGTTTGCTGTAGACCGCTACAGACAGACCAAGAGTGTTCATCAGGTAGGTAGTTACCTGTGCATCGGAAACGGCAGCGCCAGAGTTGTTGCCCAATACAGCATTACGGATGTTCTGGTTGGCAAGGAAGTATCCCCAAGTCTTGCGGGAGACAAGGCTGCGGGTCGGACGTACACCAGTCTCGTCTTCAATCATATCCTGCCAGCCACGGATGTCCGAAACGATGTCCGTAGTTGTGGTTGCCCAGCTTGCATTAACGGTCGGCTTGTGAGTGAGAGGAATGCCATAGTCATAGGTGTATGCCTGACCGTTGGACGCCATGGTGATAACGCCAGTAGTCAGAAGCATCATTCTCATGCGCTCTCTTGCGACTTCTGCTGCTTCAATAAGAGTAGTGTTGTCGTCAAAGATGCGGTTCATGATTGCGTCGATGTATGCCTGATTACCAGACTCAAGAACCTTGTTGAGTTCCTGACGGAGCTGCTCATCGACATACAGAGACTCCTTGAAGAACGGCATTTCAGCGGACAGCTTTTCAAAGCCAATTCTGGTTCTGGGTACTGCCTGTGCGTCAAAAGCAGAGAGCTTCAGTACAACAGGAAGACCCTTGCTACCCTTCAGCCAGCTGAGGTCAAGACCCAGCTTCTTCTGGTTGGGGAAAAGTGTTTCTCCCAGATAGGGAGCTCTGTCCTTGTTGAGCTCTTCCCAGTAGGAGACAAGCTCAGTAGCAGTTACGAGGTCAAAAATTGTTCTCGGCATTGTGTTTCACCTCTCTTTACTTGAGGAAAGTGACCTTGCCCTTGAGGGCGGTCTCAACCTCAGTAGTTATAAGTGCAGCGGTGGCAGTGTCGAGCTTGTTCAGGTCAACAAAGCCAAAGATGAGGAGAGTTCCGTTCTCTGCGCCATCGGTGACGTCCACGTCGTGAACGACAACGCCAACAGCATTAGATACTCCCTCAGTGGTACTTGCCTTTACAAAAGCAGTACCTCTTGCCTGAAGAGACCCAGTGACAGGAGTTCCTGCCTTGAGAATCTTTCTGCCATCGGAGTCAGCAGAGATACCTGTATTGGTGACCTGAACTCCAACAGCGGCATACGGCTGTGTCATGAACAGAATCTGGGTGGGAGACACAACAGTTTCTTTCTTGATGCCCATAGTGTTAATTCCTCCTTGTTAAACTATTTGAAATATGGGTTTTCTTTGGGAAGTGATGATGCCCTCTTTTCAGCGAGTCGCTTGCCCATACTCTCACCAGCTCCACTACCGCCACGTGCTCCGTTGCTGTTATTCCCAGTTCCTCCGTTGTTATCTCCAGCAGATGCCTTGAACATGGACGGATAGCTCTTTTTGATAGCTTCAAGAGCCGCCTCAAAGGTTGTGGAATCGTTGGTCTTTGCAGAAGCAAGAGTCACAACATCATCAGCATTCTTAGGGTCAACCCCTGCTTCAATGGCTGCGAGCTTTCGCTCCAGCGTGAGGGCTTTTGCATTAGCATCAGCTGTAGCCTTTTCAGCGGCAGCTTTGGCTTCGTTGGCTTTGGTAGCTTCATCCTTCTTGTCATCGTCTGACTTTCTCCAAGCTTCGATAGCTTTCTTGGCTTCATCAGCTGAATTAAAGCCAAGTTCCTTGTAGGCTGAAGCACTTCCCTGCTGCTTTTCTCTGGCGGCAATGCGGTTTACGTCTTCCTGAGTGAAGGTTTTTGGCTGCTCCCCTGCGGGGTTGTTGCCACCCTTGCTGTCATCTGCACCTGCAGGGTTGTTGCCAGCGCCAGAGTTTTTGTTGCCGTCATCTGCATTGAACATCATTTCTTCCTTTCTCCAAGTTGGTACTGCTTGGTCAGCTTGAATCCAGTTTAAGACTGGTAACTATTTACAGCTTAATTATAATACTTTTCGGCGCAGAAGTAAAGTGTAATTTTACACACTTTACAAGGCTGCTCCTTTTTATTGGCTCCTTCCTGCTGTCGTTTGTACTCCTCGAATTCCTTCACAATTTCGGGTTGTGCACCATCTTTCAGGTGCCAACCCATTTTTGCTCTGCTCCTTTATAGACTCAACCTTTTCTTTGAGTTTTTGTGTGCCTTTCCCAATGTTATACCCTTTGGACACATACTGCTCCATGGCTTTCTCAAAATCGGGGTCAGCCTTTCCCTGCGCCCAATCAGCAAGCATATCCGCCATCTCTTCGTTGGACTTGGGAATATAGCTCTCCAAATAGCACAGACCTTGCGGGTGGTCAAGCGGTTCATGACCTATATCGTACATGGTGCCGTCACGTTCCTCACAAAGCTCACAAGTCCGCTCGCTGTGCGCAGACCGCCAAATGAACTTCTCTATAAATGGGTTGTTTTGAGCCGTGCGCCTGTAGCTCAACTGATAGCTGTGCTGAATCAATGTACGAGCAGCCCTTTGTGCAGAGTAGTCAACCTTGAGACTGGTACCTGGATATACCTTTGACCAGTCCCAAGGCTTTTTAGCTTCAGGATTGAGATACTTCTCTATATCCTTGGCTATGTCGTAGGTGGGCTTTTGACCAGCTATGCCCGCAGCCACAATAGACTCAACATCCCGTGTGACCTTATTGCCAGACTGCCACAGAGACTTGGACAGAGTCCAGTCACCTCTGTAAACCTTGCCAGAAACCAAGCTCTCTACCACCTGAGTGGGAACGTAGCTGAATGCCCCCGACATGTTAAGACCCACGCTCTTCATGAAATCAACATTAGCGTCAACAACCGCAACAGACACCTGAGACATGCCAGCCTTGATTGCGTCCTCAATGGACTTGTCCATTCTATTGACTTCTTTGTGAAGCTCCTTGATAAACTCATCAAGATACACAGTCCGTAGGTTCTGAGACACAGTTTCCCCTGGAATTGACTGTGCTTCTTTCTCTGCCTGCTTGGCAAGGTTTTTATACAGAGAGCGAATTTGCTTCTGCGTGTCTGTAGAGAGCCACGTTTTTTCAGCGTTGGCAAGCTTCAAAGGGTCTTTGGCCATCACTTTCTATCCTTGATATCTACACGAACTTCTCTATTGCTGTAGTCAACAGTGAATTGGAGGTAGTGGTCGGCTGTGTTACTTTCCATTGTGTGCCTTCCTATATTCCATTACAGCGTAATCTTCGCGTTTAAGGTAAGACTGGGGCATCTGGTTCCCTTTAGCGTCTCCTTTCATGGTTCCTGTTTCCTTAGCCCATGCAAGTGCTTCTTTCGCGTATTCGTCCGCTGGTTTATACGCAAGCTCCGCGTTCGCCGCCACAATTTCCTCACGTACGATTTTTCTGAGTTCTGCTTCCGTCACGTCAATCTCCTCCTCTATTGCGGGATTGTAAATAAATCCCTTGAACTTGTACTTGCCCTTCATCCAAGAATAGTCTGAACCTTGAATCCAGTTCCCGTCAGTCACCTTGACATGATCCGCGC
>Ga0256404_1001890_pt1 | contig 48340 bp, 29 predicted proteins | sample RumenRJG_01DNA_FD_185990 | JGI IMG/M metagenome (GOLD analysis project Ga0256404, IMG submission 185990) | Bovine rumen microbial communities from Lethbridge, Alberta, Canada - RJG_01 | ecosystem: Host-associated > Mammals > Digestive system > Stomach > Rumen | place: Canada: Alberta | collected... | reverse complement strand
CTTAATTTTAGCTTGCAATACCAAATTGAATATTCACATATTTGGTGCAGATCTGATTTAAAACAGTGCACATTGTTAGTGAAAACTATGTAAATACAATGTAACTTATTATCAAATAAGAAAAAAATTTTGTGACAAAACCATAACTTTATATGCAATTTTAAAGAGCATTTTTCAAAAATGACTTTAGTAAAATAAATTAAGATCAAGTAGTTAATAGAATATTTAAGAAATGAGAACTGTGATTTAATTTAGTGCACTAAATTTAGATTATTTAAAGTTAAATGTAATTAAATTTCCCTTAAACAGTGCATTAGTAAATTAAAGATGAGGGATAAAAAAAGCCTCCTATTTGTATAGGAGGCAACTACCAACAGGCAAATGTTTAGTGACTAATTTCCTTTTAAGAAATTGTCAACTGCAACAGCACATTGTCTACCTTCTGCGATGGCGTAGACAACTAGTGACTGGCCCTTTCTGCCGTCACCTGCTGCGAATACTTTCTTGTTTGAGGTTTGATATGCATTCTCACCTTGAACCTCAGCTTTGATATTGCCACGTTTGTCAGTTTCTAAGGCAAACTCTTTAATTAAAGCTGATGAAGGATGTGAGTAACCCATAGCAATCAGGACTACGTCAGCTTTGATCTTGCTTTCAGTACCCTTGATACCCTCAAAGTGGCGACCTTCACCCCACTTTACTTTCTCGGTTACAACAGCTTCTAGCTTGTCTTTACCTTCAAAAGCGGTGGTGTTTGTTGAGAATAATCTTGTGCAACCTTCTTCATGTGAAGTTGAGGTACGCTTAATCTTTCTCCAATCAGGCCATGCCATGGTCAAATCAACACTCTCAGGTAACTCGTCATGGTAATCTAACTGGGTTACTGAGGCTGCACCTTTACGGATTGAAACACCGATACAGTCAGATGCAGTTTCACCACCACCGATTACTACAACGTTCTTACCACGAACATCAATAGGATTCTCGCAGTCACCATTGTTCTCACGGTTCTGAGCGATTAAGAAGTCTAGAGCAAAGTAGATACCCTTTAAATCACGACCTGGTAATCTTAAATCACGTGGAGCCTCAGAGCCTGGAGCTAGAACGATAGCATCATAGTTATCTAATAACTCCTGACCACGAACTTCCTTTAATGAGTCGTTGTGAACACCGTGCTCTAAGTTCTTAATAGCACCTACGATAGTAGAGGTCTTAAAGGTAATGCCTTCTTGCTCTAACTGAGAAATTCTTCTGTCTAGAATTTCTTTTGGCAACTTGAAATCAGGAATACCGTAGCGTAACAGACCACCTATCTTGTTCATCTTTTCAACTACAGTTACAGTATGACCAAAACGGTTTAACTGTTGAGCTGCAGCTAAGGCTGCAGGACCTGAGCCTACTACACAAACTTTTTTACCTGAACGGTGCTCAGTGATAACTGGTTTTACCAAACCGTGTTCAAAAGCGTATTCAGCAATCTTTCTTTCAACAGACTTAATGCCTACAGCTTTACGGTGAATACCTAAGGTACAACCTTCTTCACAAAGAGCAGGACAGATACGACCTGTGATCTCTGGGAAGTTATTGGTAGCTGAAAGCACGTTGTAAGCTTTGCCCATCTGCTCTTCTGATACAAACTCGTTAAAGTCTGGTGAATCATTGTGTAATGGGCACTCATGCATACAGAATGGAATACCGCAGTCCATGCAACGACCAGCCTGAATTTTAGCCTGCTCGTCAGTTAAGGTCCCGTAGATTTCACAGAAGCTCTTTACACGCTCTTCAACTGGAACATGAGGCTGTTCGATACGCTCAAATTCAATAAATCCTCTTAAAAAGCCCATCTTAGTGTGCCTCCTTCATTGCGTTTAATGCGTTGAAGTATTCAACAGGGAATACCTTGACGAAGTGTTGCAGTTCAACATCGAAGTTCTCTAAGATCTTCTTGGCAACCTTACTTGAGGTCATATTCAAGTGACGTGTTAATAGAGTCTTTAGAACCTCTTCGTCTGATTTACCCTGATGTAGAGGAATTGCAGGATCTGCCTTATTAGCCTTAACAACATTGCTTATGTTAAATGCACCCTTAGCAATACGTGATCTGAAGGTACCGTCCTTATCGTAAACGTAAGCCATACCGCCTGACATACCGGCAGCAAAGTTTCTACCAGTAGAACCTAAGACTACGACTGTACCACCAGTCATGTATTCACAACCGTGGTCACCGCAACCTTCGGTTACAGCATCAGCGCCAGAGTTTCTTACAGCAAAACGCTCACCGCAGACACCGCTAAAGTAAGCTTCACCAGAAGTAGCACCATATAAGCAGGTGTTACCACCGATGATGTTCTGTTGAGGATCACCATCAAAAGCTGCACTCTCATGAACTGCGATGATACCGCCTGACATGCCTTTACCAACATAGTCGTTAGCAAGACCTGACAGATTTAAAGTAACACCCTTTTCAAGGAAAGCACCAAATGACTGACCTGCTGTACCTGATAACTTAAAGGTTACAAAGTTGTCTGGTAGCTTCTTCTTTAGAGATGCAATTAAGCCAGAGGTATAAGTACCAACTGAACGGTTTACGTTAACAACAGGTGACTCAATAGTAATTGGCTTGTTCTCTTCAATAGCCTTTAGAACTTTAGCTTCAAACTTCTTATCTAGAGCCTTATCAATCTCATGCTGCTGAGCGATTGCATGGTGAGCAACCTCATTAGCAAAAGCAGGATCTTTAAAGAAAATTCTCTCAAAGCTTAAGTTTCTAGCTTTAGCAAATTCGCTGTCTGATACCTTAGTTAGAAGTTCAGCATGACCGATTAAGTCTTCAAACTTCTTAAAGCCAAGTTCAGCCATGATCTCACGTACTTCACGAGCTACATAATGGAAGTAATTCTCAAGTTGCTCAGGAGTACCGATGAACTGTTTACGTAGTTCAGGATCTTGAGTTGCAATACCAGTAGGACAGGTGTTCTTCTGGCACTTTCTCATGATGGTACAACCCATACATACTAGTGGAGCAGTACCGAAACCGAACTCATCAGCACCTAACAGAGCACCGATGATAACGTCACGACCGGTCTTAATCTGACCATCAACCTGTAAGGTTACACGTGAACGTAACTTGTTCATAACCAAGGTCTGCTGTACGTCAGCTAGACCAATTTCCCATGCAGAACCAGCATGTTTTACAGATGAAGCAGGAGCTGCACCTGTACCACCATCGTGACCAGAGATTACGATATGGTCTGCCTTACACTTTGCAACACCAGCTGCAACAGTGCCGATACCAACTTCAGATACCAGTTTTACTGAGATGTCTGCCTTGGTGTTAGCAAGTTTCAGATCGAAAATCAGCTGAGCTAGATCCTCAATTGAGTAAATATCGTGGTGTGGTGGAGGAGAAATCAAACCAATACCAGGTAATGAGTGACGTAGTTTACCAATGTACTTTGATACCTTGTGACCAGGTAACTGACCACCTTCACCAGGTTTTGCACCCTGAGCTAACTTAATCTGAATTAAATCAGCGGTTGACAGATAATCGGTGGTTACACCAAAACGACCAGATGCTACCTGCTTGGTACGTGAACGTAATGAATCGCCCTTGTGTAGAGGAATGTCAACTACTACATCATCACCTAAGATTGCCTTAGTAGAGGTCTCTTTATCGATGATGCCATCACGGCGAGGATCTTCACCACCTTCACCTGAGTTTGACATCGCACCTAATCTGTTCATGGCGATAGCCATGGTGGTGTGAGCTTCAGTTGAAATAGCACCCATAGACATAGCAGAGCAGGCAAAGCGGTGGATGATGCTCTCTTCGCTTTCAACTTCGCTAATATCGATAGGATTGGTCTTCTTGAACTTGAATAAACCACGGATGGTCATCAAACGCTTTGACTGATCGTTGATGATCTGTGCATACTTCTTGTACTCATCATATGAGCCAGAACGAACAGCTCTTTGCAGGTGAACTACCGCATCAGGAGTCCACATATGCTCTTCACCGTCATATCTCCAGTTCAGATCGCCACCCTGTAACAGTGATGGATCTTTTAACTCAATCTTTCTGAAGGCTGCTTTGTGAGTTTCTACTGCTTCTTGAGCAATATCAAACAGACCTACACCTTCGATTGGGCTTGGAGTATTGGTAAAGTACTTATCAACAAATTCTGAGGATAGACCTACAGCTTCAAAGATCTGGGCACCGATGTATGACATGTAAGTACAGATACCCATCTTAGCCATAGTCTTGTAAAGACCCTTATCAATAGCATGGATGTAGTTATCCTGATATTGTTTAGCTGTCTTTGCGTCGGTTGCTAATTCTGATACTACACGTAATGCTACATATGGGTGGATAGCTTCAGCACCGTAACCGCCTAAGAGCGCAAAGTGATGAACGGTACGAGCAGAACCTGTTTCAACAACTAAGCCAGTGCTTGTACGTAAGCCGTTTTCAACTAAGCATAAGTGAACAGCTGAGGTTGCAAGTAATGCTGGAATTGCTAATCTGTCAGCAGCTACTTTTCTATCAGAAATGATGAGGATATTGTGACCTGTCTTTACAGCATCGATAGCAGCAGCTCTAATAGAAGCTAATCTTGCTTCGATACCATCTTTACCCCATGAAAGAGGGTAGGTGATATCAAGTTCTTTAGAACGGAACTTGTTATCGGTAAACTTGCTGATGTTACGGATCTTTTCCATTTCAACAGCATCTAAAATAGGCTGCTGAACCTCCAATCTTACAGGAGGGGTGTTATCCATAATATTCAGAAGATCAGGACGAGGACCGATGAATGATACTAGTGAGGTTACCATCTCCTCACGAATAGGATCGATAGCTGGGTTTGTAACCTGAGCAAAGAGCTGACGGAAATAGTCATATAAGCTCTTAGGTCGGTTTGATAAAACAGCTAAAGGAGCATCATTACCCATTGAAAGAACAGGCTCTTGACCATTTACAGCCTTAGGCTTTAATAATCTTTCAACGTCCTCACGGGTGTAACCGAATACGCCCATTAGAGCTTTGGTATTTAAGTTTAAACCTACAGTTGAGGTTTCATCTTTAATATCGGTTAACTTGATACGAACCTTGTCTGTCCACTCCTGATAAGGACGTAAAGTAGCTAAGCTTAGCTTGATTTCCTTATCACCGATGATACGACCCTGTTCAGTATCGATTAAAAGCATACGACCAGGTTCTAGTCTCCAGTGACGAGCAATTCTGCTCTCGTCAATCTTTAGAGTACCTTCTTCTGAAGCTAGAATTACTAAATCGTCTTTAGTTACGATGTAGCGGGCAGGACGCAGACCGTTTCTGTCTAATGTTGCACCGATCTGACGACCATCAGTAAAGGCAACAGCAGCAGGACCGTCCCATGGCTCCATCATAGCAGCATAGTATTCATAGAAAGCTCTGAGTTTTGGATCCATCAGAGCATCTTTTTCCCATGCTGAAGGGATCATCATCATTGCAGCTTGAGCTAATGAGTAACCAGACATAGTTAGTAGCTCAAATACGTTATCAAATGAAGCTGAATCTGACTGACCCTGGAAGATTAAAGGCCATAATTTCTCTAAATCTTTACCAAATACAGGTGAAGAAATGTTCTTTTCACGAGCCTTAATCCAGTTAAAGTTACCACGTAAGGTGTTAATTTCACCGTTGTGGGCAATCATTCTGAATGGGTGAGCTAATGACCACTGAGGGAAGGTATTAGTTGAGAAACGCTGGTGGATTAGAGCAATAGCACTGGTGCAGCGGCTATCGTTTAGATCACGGTAATATTCACCAACCTGATTTGCTAATAACTGACCTTTATAAACAATGGTACGAGCTGAGAATGATGGAATATAGAATTCTTTGCAGTGTTTTAATTTAAGGTTTGCAATCGCAATTGAAGCTGACTTACGGATGATGTACAGCTTACGCTCTAGAGCGTCTGTTACTAAGACGTCTGGAGAGTGACCTACGAAAATCTGTCTAATTACAGGCTCTTTTTCGCGAACAACAGGGGACATTGGGATAGTTTCATTTAGAGGAACATCTCTCCAACCTAAGATAATCTGTCCTTCTGCTAAAATTGCGCGTTCAATTTCTTCTTGGCAAGCGTGTCTTGATGCTTCCTCACGTGGTAGGAAAATCATACCTACACCGTATTCACCAGGAGGAGGAAGTTTTACGCCCTGAGTCATCATATCGTCACGGAAGATCTGATCAGGGATCTGAATCAAAATGCCGGCACCATCGCCCTGCAGTGGATCTGCACCTACTGCTCCGCGGTGAGTCAGGTTCTTTAGGACTTCTAGTCCCTGACTTACGATGCTGTGGCTTTTTTGACCTTTGATGTGAGCAATGAAACCGACACCGCATGCGTCGTGTTCATTTTCACTTCTGTATAAGCCAGAATTAGTCATTTATGTGTCACCTTTTGCGAGTGGTATATATACAATAAGGGCCCTACACGGGCCCTTTTTTGAAAACTTTTACAGTTTTCTTATTATTATCACCCCATTTTTGATGGGGTGTTTTTAACCCATTTCGTTAAATTATAGGCTGTAGTACAGCTCGAACTCTGCAGGATGTGGAGTTGAACGTACGCGGGTATCTTCAGCAGCCTTTAACTCGATGTAAGCGTTGATCATATCCTCAGAGAATACGCCGCCTGCAGTTAAGTAGTCGTGGTCAGCCTGTAAAGCCTTTAGAGCCTCATCTAAAGAACCGCAAACCTGTGGGATGTTAGCTGCTTCCTCAGGTGGTAAGTCGTATAGGTTCTTATCCATAGCCTCACCTGGGTCTAACTTGTTTAAGATACCGTCAAGGCCAGCCATTAACATTGCAGAGAATGCTAAGTATGGGTTTGCCATACAATCTGGGAAACGTACCTCAATATGAGCAGTCTTAGGATTGATTGCATATGGAATACGGATTGAAGCTGAACGGTTAGCAGCTGAGTAAGCTAACATTAAAGGAGCCTCGAAACCAGGAACCAAACGCTTGTATGAGTTGGTTGATGGGTTTGTGAAAGCATTTAATGACTTAGCGTGCTTGATGATACCACCGATGTACCATAAAGCTTCCTGTGATAGACCGCCGTATAAGTTACCTGCGAAGATGTTCTTGCCATCTTTACCGATTGACTGGTGACAGTGCATACCTGAACCGTTGTCTCCGTAAATTGGCTTTGGCATGAAGGTAGCTGTCTTACCATACTGGTTTGCTACGTTCTGTACAACATACTTGTAAATCTGAACCTCATCAGCCTTCTTGGTTAATGAGTTAAACTCAGTAGCGATTTCGTTCTGGCCTGCAGTTGCAACTTCGTGGTGGTGTGCTTCGATAACTAAGCCCATCTCCTGCATTACTTTACACATTGCAGAACGGATGTCCTGTGATGAATCTACTGGAGGAACTGGGAAGTAACCGCCTTTAACTGCTGGACGATAGCCTTTGTTACCGCCTTCGTACTCAGTAGCTGAGTTCCAAGCAGCTTCGATATCATCGATAGCTACGAATGAACCTGAAATATCAGACTTGAAACGAACATCATCAAATAAGAAGAATTCTGGCTCTGGACCGAAGAAAGCCTTGTCACCGATACCGGTTGACTTTAAGTAATCCTCAGCGCGCTTTGCAACTGAACGAGGGTCACGGTCGTAACCTGTTAAGGTCTGTGGCTCTAAGATATCGCAACGAACGATAATGGTTGGATCGGCATAGAAAGGATCTAACATAACGGTGGTGATATCAGGCATTAAGATCATATCTGACTTATCAATACCACGCCAGCCTGCGATTGAAGAACCGTCAAACATCTTGCCCTGCTCGAAGAATTTCTCATCGATGCAAGAAATAGGTAGAGAAATATGCTGCTCTTTACCTTTAGTGTCAGTAAATCTTAAATCAGCAAAAACAACGTCGTTATCTTCGATGAGTTTTTTTACTTCACTGTAATCCTTGATTGCCATTTAGGTGCTCCTAATTTTTCAATTGATGGGGTATTACGTACCCGTTCTTTAATGTCTGAGTAAATTTTCGTGGTTATAGTGAACTCTGTCAAAGCATATTTGTACTGGCACTAAAACTACACGTCATATTTTACTATATGTTGCATAATGGTGCGATACCTAAAAAATACTGATAAAACATGAAGATAGAATAAAGATCTTAAGTGTAGTAAAGAAAATTGAAGTAAAGTTTATTTTTCAAAGAAATCATAAAATAATTATTTAATTGATTTTTAAAGAGAATTTGAAAACAACAGGAAATTTGTTAAAAAAGTGCATTGCACACTTTTAGAGCGTGAATTTTGACAATTAATGCATTTTTTTTGTGGCATTTGGATACTGTATTTTGTTTTTATTCTTAAGACTGTGTTAGGAAAATTTGTTCCTTTGATGTTTATTTTGAGAGTTTTATTTTGGGGCTCTTAGGGAAAGATTTTAGCTTTATGAGTCTTTACCTAGATTTTCTATCTAGGCTTCTATGTTTGTTTGATTGTTTGTTTTGATATGTTTTGAAATTTGATTTTTAGTTACCTTATCTAAGTGTTTTCTACACTCAATAGGTATTAAAGTTATTAGAGGAACTTGATGCTCTTACGGATGGTTTCCATAGTATTCTGAGCTTTCTTACTATCAGTGCTGCTAGAAATGCTGATATGAGCCATGCTGTTTTTTAAAGGAACATGGTATTGAGTTACCTCAGTGATGTTATTTAAGTTTGTCTGAGTTCTTAAGAACTTAAAGCAAATTCCAATCTTTCCTGCAATAAAGGCGTTGTAAACATCAATACTGCCAATGATCTTGTAGCCTTCAGCCTCATAGTTCTGTTTCATTTCAATGAGGTATTCAGCGCACATCTCTTCTAATTCGCGGTTCAAAGAATCTGAACCAATGCTATAGAGCTTGTTTAACAGAGATGTTTGAGTGAAATCGTCAGCATAGATTGGTTCAAAGGTTACTTTAGCTCCGATCCATGACTTATTGTGGTACTGGTTGTCTGTTTCTAATGAGTCTACATCAATAGTGCCACTTGTAGCTGAGATTGCCATTCTAGCCACGAAGAAGTGTTTTTTAGGATCATATACTTTGAAATATCCAGGTACAGCTAGACTCAGTTTGTTATCAACATTGATTCTAACTGAAATGTTCTGGTTCTCTACACGAGTGAGTTCATCTGTATAGACGCCTGCACTGTTGTTAGAGCTTTGAGATTCTGAAGTAGCATGATTTTCTGCAGCTTCCGTTCCTTGTGTGAAAGCTGTGCTTATACATAAGGTGAATAATAAAGGTATAATTTTGTTCATTATGTCAAACTTATTAGAGGCTACCAAGGGATGAGATCTTGAAAACGAATTCAAGATTTTCACTACATAGTTGGCAGCCTGTTATTTTTATATTATGAGTTTATCTTCATGGAGTAGACCTCTTCGTTAATAAAGAAATCTCCCATGTCTAATCCAGTGTCTCTTACTTTTTCCATTCCATGTTTTACATAGAAATCAAGACCAGGATTATGCTTGTTAATTAGTAACTCTATTGTACAAGGTTTTGGATGATTTTCCTTAACATATTCTACAACATGATTAAAAAGAGCAGTTCCTACACCTTTTCCCTGGTTTTTAATCTCGACATAGATCTTTTGCATCAAGAAAAGATCAGGTCCATGCTGTATAACTGAAACTGCAGCTGTATCTTCACCATCTAAGGACGCTATAAAGTAAACTTTGCCAGAGTTGATAGCATCCTGCAAAGCTTCCTGTGAATAGTACTTATCTAACATGAAGTCTATCTGTGAAGTATTTAAAACACTCTTGAAAGTGTTTGGTACTAAGACATCAGCTAATTGTTTTAAAACTTTTACATCCGAAAAATCTGCTTTTCTAATTGAGATCATAGTGACCTCCTTATCTAAAACCTAACTTAAGTATAGGAATAATTTAGAGAATATCTATTTTTGCACCAAAATTTTCTTAAACTCCCTTGAAAATATTTAACATCGCTCAAATTTTTTGCTGAACAATATATTTTACTGTGTGCAAAATGTTCAGTTTTAGAACGTATCTATCTTATTGTTTTCTCACATAAACTATTGTAACCTGACTTATTATAGAAAATAACTATAACTGACAATTCAAATATAGTATTAGCCAAAGTATTTTGGTTTGATTAGACTAAAAACATACCAACGAGGGATAGTAAAAATGAAAACCGCAGTTAACACTTATTTAATCGACAGCACAGGTAATGCAATAAGCATTACAAAGCTTTTAAAACAAGATCCTAAATTAGCAGTGTTCTCCTCAATGATGTGCATGTGCGCTATGTGTATGTGTTATCTGTCAATGTCAGGTGGAGCCTTGTAATTAACACGTAGTAAGCAAAAAAACAAAGAAGGGCTCTATAAGAGCTCTTTTTTTTGACTCAAATTTTCAAAGTAAATGCACATATTGATTTAAAAGAATTGGAGAACATCATGAAATTATCAGTAAAGTCAGTTTTAGCATCTGTTGTTTTAGCTCTAGTATCAACTCAGGCACAAGCTTGGGATAAGACCAACGTAAAAGTTGGTGTAGTAGGTGAGAACAACGAGTTCTGGCAGCCTGTTATCGATAAGTTAAGAAAAGAGGGCGTAAATCTTGAGTTAGTTCGCTTTGCAACTTACCCATTACCAAATCGTGCTTTAGAAGATGGAGAGATTGATTTAAATGCTTTCCAAACTGGCGCTTTTTTAAAGACAGAGTCTAAAGAGCATAACTACCATTTAGTTGCAATCGGCACCACTGTGATCGCGCCTTTATCTTTATACTCAGACAAGATTAAGTCACCAAAAGACATAAAAGCAGGGGATACCGTAACTTTAGCTAATGATCCAATCTCTACAGGTCGTGGTCTTCGTGTACTAGAAGATCTTGGTTTCATTAAGATAAAAGATGGAGCAGGTTACTTACCAGGTCCTTCAGATGTTGTTGAGAACAAACAGAACTTAAAGTTCTTCTTTGTAGATGCTGCTAATACTTACAACACACTACCAGATGTAACCGCAGGCTTTATTAACGGTGGTTATGCTGTAGATCATGGCTTAAACCCACGTACTGATGCTATCTATACAGAAAAGACTGAAGGCTGGGGACTTGAGAATCCATTTGTAAATGTGATTGCCGCAAGAGAGGCTGAAAAGGATGATCCTCTATATCAGCACATTGTTGAGTTATACCACTCAAAAGAAGTTGCAGATATCATCTCAAATTCCTACAAAGGCGCACTGATTCCAGCTTTTAAGTACTAGTAAAAATTCATAACAATAAGATATCGTAGAAAAGATTTCGTACACTCGTGTACAAGGGGTAAGAGCATGTCAAAAAAGGTTATTTATCTAGCAGGAGGCTGCTTTTGGGGAGTATCAGAATACTTCTCACGTATAGATGGAGTTCTTTCAGCAGTAACTGGTTATGCCAACTCAGATGTAAAGGCACCAGCTTATGAGGAAGTAAAATCAGGTATTACCGGTGCTGCTGAAACCGTAGAGGTTACCTACGATTCAGATAAGGTAGCGTTAAAAACACTGCTACGTCAGTTCTTTAAGATAATCGATCCTGTGTCCTTAAATAAGCAAGGCGAGGATAGTGGTACTCAATACAGAACAGGTATTTACTACTTTTATGATGATGACATTGCAACCATTGACGAAGTCTTTTCTGATGAGCAGAAAAAGTACGAGAAAAAGATTGTAACTGAAAAGGGCAGATTACGTAACTTCTACAACGCTGAGGATTACCATCAGGATTATTTGAAAAAGAATCCACAAGGTTACTGCCATATCGATTTTTCCTCACTAAATGATCTTAAAGAGGATAAAAAGCAGTTTGTAGATCCTGATAAATATCAAGCACCAGACAGAGAAACACTAAAGACCAAACTCTCAGCTCAAGCTTATGAAGTTACACAGCATGCAGCAACTGATCCTAAATTTAAAGGAGAGCACAATGACAATTTTAAGAAAGGTATTTACGTTGATCCTATTACAGGAGCCCCACTATTTGTCTCAACAGATAAATTCGAATCCGGATGCGGTTGGCCTGCTTTTTCAAAGCCAATTGATGACACTGTCCTGTCACGTCATTTAGATACTTCTTTAAATCGTCAGAGAATTGAGGTTAGAAGTAAGACCAGTAACGCTCATTTAGGTCATGTCTTTACTGATGGTCCTAAAGAAACAGGTGGTTTGCGCTATTGCATTAACAGTGCTGCTCTAAAGTTTATTCCATTTGAAGAGTTAGATGAGAAAGGCTACGGGGAGTTTAAACAATTCGTAAAGTAAAGAGATTTGAAAACCGTTTGTAAAAATTCATTAAATAAGATTGCCATAAAACACGAGAGGCTCTAAGGAACACTTTAGAGCCTCTTCTTTAGCTTTGGTAACTAATCAGAATGCTCATCTTATATCTTTGGTGATCTCCATGTAGATCCAGAAAAAACCTACCTTGTTTAGAGTTAATTTTCCTCACTCAACAACTGCAACCTATAGCACTCATAAAATAAAAATCCTAACTGAATCGACTGTTGATGGGTAAGACAAGGAGCCCCTCTAAGTCATACACATCAAAAATGGAAGAATAGTGCATTTGTACACATTAGTACAACTGTCGAAAATATGATTCATATGAAAAACTACTCAATGTTTTGTTCTTAACTAAATTAAAGCTATGTTAATCAGATTATGGAATGCTGTTATATAAAATAACAGAGGTAAATAAAGCCAAAATATAATGAAAGGTGGACTTCATGAGATTTATCTATTCTGTTAAAGATAGATGTATTTATACTCAGATTTTGAATGCTTTTGAATTTGATTTAGAGCATAACGGTACAATCAGAACCATAAGATTAACAAAAGAGATCGATAAGATTGATGCTTACGCTCCATGTACATTTTTTGGATACAAGTTTGAAGATAATATAGATGAAACTCTTAGAAAAAAAGCAATAGATTATCTTGAATCAGCTTTAGATTATAAGACTTTCAGCAAACTGGCAAAAGGAAGCATATGGACCTTAGACAGTGAATTAAATATCTTTGATTTTAAAACAGTTGTTTATCAAACAACTAAATCAAGATTAGATTATTTATTTTCTGTTACTGCTTATCATATCAATGCAGGTTATTTTCTATCAGACCAGATGGTTACAGAATTGACCAAAAATATTGAATTTGATTATGACGGATATACATTGTTTTTAAGACAACAAAATGTGAATGAAAATGACATTACAGAATCTTGTAATGCAGTTAAGTCTATGATGGGAAATCTCCATAACCTGCCATATTTTAAGGTAGTGGAAAGTACAAAAGCCTATTTTATGAGTGCACAAAATACAAAAGCAAAATATGGTGACTTTTTAAATAAATTCTTTAGGTTTAAGTCTCAAAGACAAGCAGAAGCATTTGAAGCTATTCAAAAAGATTACTTGTTGCTTATAGCTGCTATTTCTGCGTCTCACTTTGCAATAAAATCTACTTTGAATCATATAAGAGCTTTAAATCCTAAATGTGAAATCATAGTATTTTTTGTGGGGGCTTCGGCAAAAGAGGTTTTGCCTTAAACGGCTGGAACAAATCTTCCTTTAGATCATATTTCTCTATGGGGGATTTATGTGAAAACATAAGATCTGCCATGTGTGTAATGAAGATAAAGTCCACTAAAAGTTTCTCTTAACTAAAAATTCACAAACATAAAAATTCACAAACAGAATATGATAGAGCTCCTACATATAAATGCGATAAGCTCTTCTGATACCACTTATTTTGTTTTACAGAAATTTAATGAACATGATCACCTAAAAACACAAGAGGCCCTAAAGTTATCCTTTAGAGCCTCTTCTTTTAGCTTAAGTTCTTAAGCTTACTTTGAATACTTCTCATCAACTAATTTGTGAAGTTCCTGTAGAGAGTGTACTGATGCGTACTCATCTGCACCTACAGCCTCGATACATGCAAATGCTGCATTTAAGGTTGTAGTGTAGTAGATGCCGTAACGTAAGCAGCTTCTACGTAATGAACGAGAGTCTTCAACAGACTGACGACCTTCTGTAGTGTTGATAACCCAGCTGTAACGACCTGACTTGATGAAATCAAGTAAGTTTGGTCTGCCTTCGTATACCTTGTTTACAAGAACGCAATCAAGACCTGCAGCCTTTAATACGTTGCATGTACCCTTAGTACCTTCTAGCTTGAAGCCAGCTGCTACTAATAACTTACCTAAAGCTGGTAATCTATCCTGATCTGACTTCTTGATTGACAGTAAGATAGTACCGCTTCTCTGTACAGGAGCCTTAGCAGCTAACTGTGACTTAGCATAAGCCTCAGGGAAGGTTGTAGCTGTACCCATGGTCTCACCAGTTGATCTCATTTCAGGTCCTAATAGAGGATCTGAACCTGGGAACTTGGCAAATGGTAATACTACTTCCTTAACTGAGTAATATGGAGGAATTACCTCATGGGTAACACCCTGCTCAGCTAAGGTCTTACCGGTCATTACACGAGCTGCAATCTTAGCTAGTGGAAGACCAGTTGCCTTTGATACAAATGGAACAGTACGAGCAGCACGAGGGTTAACTTCGATTAAGTAAATCTTGTCCTCTCTGATTGCTAACTGTACGTTCATCAGACCCTTAACGTTCAGGGCTAAAGCTAATTCTTTAGAGATCTTAGTTAATCTTTTGATCTGATCCTGTGTTAAGTGGTATGGAGGTAATACGCAGCTTGCGTCACCTGAGTGAACACCACACTCTTCGATGTGCTCCATGATACCGCCGATTACAACGTCCTTGCCGTCTGCTACAGCATCAACGTCGATCTCGGTTGCATGATCTAGGAACTTATCTAATAGAACTGGTGACTTGTTTGAAACCTTAACAGCTTCAGCGAAGTATCTCTTTAAGTCCTCTTCACCGTATACAACTTCCATTGCACGACCACCTAAAACGTATGATGGACGAACAACTAGAGGGTAACCGATGTCATTAGCTACAGAGATAGCCTGTGATAGAGAGGTAGCAGTACCGTTACGAGGCTGTAATAAGTTCAACTTGTTTACAACTTCCTGGAATAACTTACGATCCTCAGCTCTATCGATGTCATCAGGTGAAGTACCGATGATAGGTACACCTTCCTGCTCTAACTTCTTAGCTAATTTTAATGGGGTCTGACCACCAAACTGAACGATAACACCAACAGGTTTCTCGATTCTTGCAATCTCAAGAACATCTTCTAAAGTTACAGGCTCAAAGTACAGTCTGTCTGAGATGTCATAGTCGGTAGATACGGTCTCAGGGTTGCAGTTAACCATGATTGACTCATAGCCGTCTTCACGTAATGCCATTGAAGCATGAACACAGCAGTAATCGAACTCGATACCCTGACCAATTCTGTTAGGACCACCACCTAGAACGATAACCTTCTTTCTGTCAGTAGGTCTTGCTTCACATTCCTGCTCATAGGTTGAGTACATATAAGCAGTTGAAGTAGCAAACTCAGCAGCGCAGGTATCAACTCTCTTGTAGGTTGGGTAAACTTCAAATAACCAACGACGAGCGCGAACTTTATCTTCTGTGGTCTTTAACAGAGTAGCTAATCTTGCATCAGAGAAACCACGAGCCTTTAAGTCATGCATTTCGTCAGCATCGATTGACTTTAAGGTTCTGCCACTTAAAGACTGCTCAATGTCGATGATCTCTTTAATCTGGCTTAAGAACCAAGGATCGATCTTGGTGTAGCCGAATACTTCTTCAACGGTCATGCCGATACGGAAAGCATCGCCTAAGTACCAGATTCTGTGAGCACCAGCGTTCTCTAATTCATGAAGTAACTTCTGACGAGCATCAGGTCTCTTCATATCTAAGCGAGGATCAAAGCCTAACTTACCAGTCTCAAGACCACGTAGAGCTTTCTGTAAAGACTCTTCGAAGGTACGACCGATAGCCATAACCTCACCTACAGACTTCATCTGAGTGGTTAGTCTGTCATCAGAGTTAGGGAACTTCTCGAAGTTGAAACGTGGGATCTTAGTTACAACGTAGTCTAAGCTTGGCTCGAATGATGCTGGGGTCTTATCACCGGTAATATCATTGCCTAACTCATCTAAGGTATAACCTACAGCAAGTTTTGCTGCGATCTTAGCAATAGGGAAACCAGTAGCTTTTGATGCTAATGCTGATGAACGTGAAACACGAGGGTTCATCTCAATGATAACCATGCGGCCGTTCTGTGGGTTAATACCGAACTGAACGTTAGAACCACCGGTCTCAACACCAATCTCACGTAAAACTGCCATAGCAGCATCACGCATGATCTGGTATTCCTTATCTGTCAGAGTCTGAGCAGGTGCAACTGTGATTGAGTCACCAGTGTGAATACCCATTGGGTCAAGGTTTTCAATTGAGCAGACAATAATACAATTGTCTTTGCGGTCACGAACAACCTCCATCTCGTACTCTTTCCAACCGATAAGTGACTCATCGATTAAAAGTTCATGAGTAGGGGATAGTTCTAAACCCTTGTTACAAATCTCTTCGAATTCTTCTGGGTTGTAAGCAATACCGCCACCAGTACCACCCATGGTGAATGATGGACGGATAATGCAAGGGAAGCCAACCTGTTTTTGAACATCCCAAGCTTCTTCCATGCTGTGAGCAATACCAGCACGTGGGCACTCAAGACCAATCTTCTTCATGGCCTTGTCAAAACGCTCACGGTTCTCAGCTTTGTCGATAGCATCAGCTTTAGCACCGATCATCTCAACATTGTATTTAGCTAGAACGCCGTGCTTCTCAAGGTCTAGAGCACAGTTTAATGCAGTCTGACCACCCATGGTAGGTAGGATTACATCAGGACGCTCTTTAGCGATGATGTTCTCTACAACCTTCCAGTGAATTGGTTCGATGTAGGTTACGTCTGCAACATCAGGATCAGTCATGATGGTTGCAGGGTTTGAGTTAACTAGAATTACCTCGTAGCCTTCTTCACGAAGAGCTCTACAAGCCTGAGTACCAGAATAGTCAAACTCACAAGCCTGTCCAATAACGATTGGACCTGCACCTAGGATCAAAATCTTCTTTATATCAGTACGCTTTGGCATCTGTTATCCCCTAGTCTTTCTTACGGTAATTGCGCATTAGTTCTACAAAGTGCTGGAATAGATACATTGGATCATGTGGACCAGGACTTGCTTCAGGGTGACCCTGGAAGCTGAATGCAGGAACATCAGTACGCTCAACACCCTGTAAGGTGCCGTCAAACAGAGATTTATGAGTTGCCTTCAGATTTGCAGGCAGTGTAGCCTCATCAACGCAGAAGCCGTGGTTCTGTGAGGTGATGTAAACAACACCAGTTGCTAAATCACGAACAGGGTGGTTAGCACCGTGGTGACCACACTTCATCTTGATTGTCTTAGCACCAGAAGCTAATGACAGTAACTGGTGACCTAAACAAATACCGAACAGAGGGATCTTGTGCTCAATAAATTCTTTAATTGCTTCCTGTGCATAAGTACAAGGCTCTGGATCACCAGGACCATTTGACAGGAATACGCCATCAGGGTTCATCTTGATAACTTCACTTGCAGGGGTCATTGCAGGAACGACTGTTACCTTGCAACCTAGAGAGGCTAAAATGCGGAGAATGTTGCGCTTGATACCGAAATCATAAGCTACAACGTTGAATTCTGTACGGCTCTTGTTTACATAACCCTGACCTAACTCCCATGTACCTTCAGTCCAGGTGTAGATTTCAGGAGTTGTAACTACCTTAGCTAGATCCATGCCTTTAAGACCTGGGAACTTACGAGCTAATTCAACAGCCTTTTCTTCAGTCATATTAGGATCTGTTGATAGACAGCCGTTCTGAGCGCCCTTCTCACGAAGAATTCTTGTCAGCATACGAGTGTCAATGCCGTAGATACCTGGCTTTTTGTATTTTGCTAAGAAATCGCTTAAATTCTGTGTGCTACGGAAGTTTGATGCAACTAATGATAAATCACGAATGATTAAACCCATTGCAAATACATCACGAGACTCAACGTCTTCGTCATTAGTACCGTAATTACCAATATGTGGATAAGTTAATGTAACGATTTGGCTAGCGTATGAAGGATCGGTTAAAATTTCCTGATAGCCGGTCATAGATGTGTTGAAAACGACTTCACCAACAGTTGTTGTATTCTCAGCACCAAAAGCTTTACCTTTGAATACTGTACCGTCAGCAAGAGCCAAAATTGCGGATGCGACCACAAAGACCCCCAAAAATGTTATTGAGTACACCAAGTGACGCAGATCGAATATTTGCTTGTTAAATACACTGATCTTAGTCTGGGATATTTTAGACGAATCCTGTTTTTTTTCAAGATAAAAATGCGATCTTAGTCTCGTTTATTTTTTGCTTGTAAAACAATAAATTAAAAAATATCAAGCCAATTTGATAGGCTCTAAGCATAAGCTCAGAATTTTTTGTTAGCGTGTAAGTTTGATAGCAAGTAAAAATAAAGCTGAAAAAAATCCTTGAATTTGATTATGTTATTGCGAGTTTGTAGTAAAAAAACAAGCTCATTCTTTAGTATAATGACAAGCTATATAAGCCAAGATTTAAGGCTTTTAGCCTTAATCATTAGTAACGTTACAAAGATTAGATAAATGAGTTTTAACAAGTCAAAGCATAAGCACTTATCTTGCAGACATTTACTGTCAGCAGTGTCTTTTGCACCTGTTAGAAGCTCATTTACACAAGCATTTACAAATACATTCACTCACGAAGTAGTTAAAAAATCAGTTCTCTCTTTAGCTCTTTCCTCCGTTTTAATGAGCATAGCTCTGTCTGCCTGCTCCTCAGATGGTAAACCTTTAAAAATTAAATCAGGGGTAGATGATCCTGTAAGTATTGAGGTTAAAGGAGTGCAAAGCGAAGAGGTTGAACAGAATATCAATGCTTATTTGGCAACTCTGCCTACAATTTCAAAAGCTAGAGCAAGACTGTACAGCCGTGAGATCACCGATAAGATCACGACCGCTGTACATTCATTTGGTTACTACCATCCTACAGTCACACTGGATTTTCCTAAAAAGGAAAGCCTTTTTGACAGAAGCTTAAAAGCTAATGTTGATTTAGGTAAGCCTTTATTCATTCGTAATTGCCAGATTGAAGTTATCGGTGAAGGCGCTTATTACAGCTCTTTTGCCAAGATCATTGATGAGAGTGGTTTAAAGTCATACACCCTTTTAAGACATGGTAATTACGAAAAGTTAAAAGAGGATTTAAAAAACAGAGCCTTAGAAATAGGCTTCTTTGATGCAAAGATCATCTCTTCAAGAATTTTAGTTTATAAAGAGCAAAATGTAGCGGATATTCAGTTAGTCTTTGATACCGGCAAGCGCTATCAGTTTGGTGCTGTCATTGCAGATGCTAAGACTAAAGATTTGATGAAACCATCTGTATCTTTACAGAACTTTGTAGAAGGGGAGTATTTCTCATCTAAAAAACTCTCTGAATATACCTCAGCGCTGTCACAGACCAATTTCTACAAGTCAGTTGACGTAAGACCTCTAGTTGAAGAGAAAAAAGATGGCAAGATCCCTGTATCTGTTGCGTTAGAAAGACAGTCTAAGAACCTGTTTAGAGTAGGTTTAGGCTATTCTACAGATGAGAGTGTTCGTGGAATTCTAGCTTGGGATAAGCCTTTAATTAACTCAAAAGGTCATTCTTTTAGCTCATACTTTAGAGTATCTAGAGTAAAGCAGGATGCTCAGGCAATTTATAAGATCCCTCATAAGAATCCTAATTTAGATTATTTCTATATTAAGTTAGCTCAAACCCATACTGACTTTAATGATACCTTGTCAGATTTATCTCATGCTTCATTCCATTATGTAGCTAATATGACAGGTGTATGGCGACGAGATTTCTATCTAGCCTTAGAATATGAGGACTATATTCAGGGACTTGAAAAAGACTCTGCTTTAAATTTAACCCCAGGTCTTATTCTTTCAAGACGAACCACTACAGGTGGTTTGGATCCTAAGACAGGGTACAGTATCAGTTTTGATAACCGCTTTGGTACTAGAGCAGTAACTGATGCAAATTTCTTTAGATCAGAACTTGTAATTAAAGGTGTGTTCTCACCAACAGAGAGAACTAGAGTTCTCTATAAGTTAATGCAAGGCGGAATTTTTGGTGCCGATGCCTATAAGGTTCCACCTTCAATGCGATTCTTTGTAGGTGGTGAGCAGACATTAAGAGGTTTTGGCTACAAGACACAGTCATCAAGACAGTTAGGATATCTTACAGGTTCGCGTTATCTGACAGCAGGAACCTTAGAATATATGTTCCCTGTTGGTATTGAAAACTCTCGCGGTGCCGTATTTTTAGATTCAGCCATTTGTACAAATTCATATTCTAAAGATAAATCCATACTCTACGGACCAGGTATTGGCTTTAGATATATGTCAAAGTACGGTACTTTTAAAGTTGATTTGGCTTATGGTATAGATAATAAGAATGACAATCGACAGTTTAAGCTTCATCTGTCATTCGGCCCAGAGTTCTAACATGTGTGAACTGGTAATAATCAAGTGTAATGTAATAATCTGGTATAAAGGTTGTGACAGAGTTAAGAGTTAAAAGATGAGTGCAAAGAAGACTATTAAAATAGCAGCTCTTGTAGGATCAGTAATTTCAATTCTGATCTTATCAGCACTCTTTTATCTGTTAGCTACTACAAGCGGTCTGCGCTTTGTGATTTCACGAGTAAACTCTGCTTTAAGTGATTATGTAAAAATTACTGCTGACATTGAAAAAGGCTCAGTTCTCACTGGATTTAAAACCACAAAACCATTTGATGTCTTAGTCTATGACGTTGTCGATGTTAGAGCTAAAAAGCTTAATATTGAGTATGACGGTTTAGGCTATCTTGCAATCTCAAGACTTGATATCAACCTCATAGATGCTGATACCCTAGAAGTAGAGCTGTTAGACTCTGAGGACACCTCATCTGATGATGAAACAGATGATGGTGAGGATTTTCGACTCAACATTCCTGTAAAAATCTTTATTAACAAGTTAAAACTTAAAGATTTTGCTTATTTGTCATCTGTTGTAGACGTTTTAGTTAAAAAAGCTGATTTGTCACTGCAAACTTATAAAGACTATGCTGCAGTTGATAAAGGTGAAATCTACAATCCTACAGTTCACTTAAAGTACGAGTCAGAGGATGACACTCCTAATAACTTACCTGAGATCTTAACCTTTGATAATGGCAATGGCGCCATCGAAAAAATCCATGACATCTTTTTACCACTAGATGCAGCACTGCATAACTTAAAGTTAAAGAATGCTCGCTACTACATGGATGGCTATGATACTGGTAATTTCAATGCCTTTGTCGATGTCTTCTGGTCTCAATCTTTACTAAAAGTAAAAGCCATCGACATTGAGCATCAATTAGGCAAAGCCTCTTTAAAAGGCTCAATGGATTTTATTGACTATTACAATCTAAACTTCAAATTAACAGGTGAGGGCGCAAAGTCTGAATATAACCTCGATCACTATGACGGTTCTTTATATGGTCTAAAAGGTGGTTTCTCACTTACAGGTGATCTCGTTAATATGAATGTGGATATGTCAATTGACAGTCCTTATAAGGTCAAGGTAATAGGCAGATTAAACCCTTTATCAAATGAGTTGCCTTGTTATCTATCAATACAATCAGACAAGCTACTATATCCACTACAGGATACACAGTCACTAAAGAATAAGACTAAAGAGTTCTCTTTATCTGAACTCTCCGATGCCTTTAGCTTAGTAGAAAAAGCATTATCTCCTAATCTTGAGAAAGAGGATTTATTAAAAGACAGAATTAAAGCTACAAACACTAAGCTTCTACTTACAGGTGCTGTCTTTAAAGAGATGAAGTTAAACTTTGACTCAGAAATTTCAGGTCATGGTTTTAGTGACTTAAAAGCTAATGTTGATGCTTTAGTTACTTTAGATAAAGCTCACTTTAATAATTTCTCTTTAGACGGCCTTTTAGGCAAGAGAAAGTTCTCATCTAAGATTGAAGGTGATCTTATCTTTACAGATGGACCTAGCTATCAGGGTAACATTAAGATCAAAGCAGACGATGCCTCTGGTTTACATGAGAAGTTAAAAGGTGAATTCTCATTAAATTCTGATCTTTCTATTGGCTACGATCTTGATAAAGAAGAGGTTATCTTTGATGTAGCTACCTTAAAATCAGACTTTTACTTTAACTCTCATAAAGCAGCTTTAGAGGTTGAGAACTTCTTAGGCTCAGTTGAAGACGGTTTCTCTGTAGATGTCTTTAAGTTATCTCAGGATGACAACTATGTAGTGCTAAAAGGTGATGTCTCAGAGGATTCTTATCTTGAAGGATGGGTATCAGTTTCTGATCTTTCAAAGCTTGATCCTAAAGCAAAAGGTGCAGTTGCAGGAAAACTGTTAATTGAAGGCGCTTTAGACGAGCCTAATGTCATTGTTTCAGGTAAGAGTGAAAAGATAAATTATGGTGAGCTTTTAGTAAACAAACTTGTTTTTGACAGCAATGTAAATGTATCAGCAGGTACCGTTAATTTATCAGTTATCTCTAACACCATACGTCTTGCTAAAGACATTAAAGCTTACAAAAAGTGCTCTTTAGATGTCGAAGGTACACTTGAAAAGCACAGTCTTACTTTATCATGTGGTTCTGATTCAGGAAGCTACCTAGCTGCAAACGGTGGCTATAATAAAAAGAATAAGGTGTATTCAGGAACAGTCTCTAACCTTATTGTAGTAAGCAATGTTATTGATCCTATATCCATTGCTGATCCTGTAGAGCTTACTTATAACAATGCAACTCACACTGGCTCTGTAAGTACGATTAAACTTACAGACGGTAATGCTAATTTAGATATCTCAGAGATTAAGCTCTCTAAAAATTCAGTATCTGCCATTGTTGATTTAAACAAATTTCAGTTAAAGCTACTTAAAAAGTACTTACCAAAAGACAGTTTTGTATCAGGACTTTTATCATTACATTCTGAAATCAGTGTTAACGGCAGGGTGCCTTTAATCAATGCTAAAGTAAAAGCTCAAGACGGTGTGGTGGTTTACAAGTCATCTATCTTCCCATATGACACTGTAAACTTTGATTTGAATGCAAACTCAAATTTACTTACAACCGATCTTACAGCCAACCTTAAAAAAGAGAATGGTCTGCTCTCAGTCCATGCAGATATAGCTGATCCTTACAATAAGAAAAACTTATCAGGCAAAGTAAAGTTAAAGGATCTGTCTTTAGAGTTGTTTACAGCATCTACTAATTCACTAAATTCCTTAAAGGGAAAAGCTAATATTGAAGGCTCTTTAGATGGTACTTTAGCTAATCCTTTATTCTTTGGCAAAGTCTATGTTAAAGGCAGTGCAAATCCTAGCTATAACGTAGGTACTGTGGATGATTTTGATATCACGGTTAATGCTAATGGTTCAACCGGTATCTTAAATGGTGATCTGTCTTTGAACGGTTCAAAGGTAAGTTTAAATGGAAATTTAAACTGGGAGAATGAAGCTTTAGGACAGCTTAATGTTGATGCTGACAATCTGCCAATCTTTTTATTAAGCTATGGTGAAGCTCAGGCTAATGTCCATACTAAGGTTACCTTAGACAAAATTCTAAAAGTCACCGGCAATGTAGAAATTCCAAAAGGACTAATTAAGTTCAAGTCCATTGAGAACAGTGCTATTGCTCCATCTAAAGATGAGATCTTTGTTGATGATGAGAATAATCTAAAAGGAGTGATCACCAAACTCAATGAAAAGGGCATTAACAATGACATGTCTATTGATGTAGATGTAAATCTTGGAAATGACGTTAAAGTTGATGCTATGGGATTAAAGGCAGATGTCTTAGGTGGTGTAAAAATCCACAAGGCAACCGACAGTAATACTGTAAGAGGCAGTGGTTTAGTTTATTTAGAGCATGGCAGAGCAGAGCTCTATGGTCATAAATTCATTGTAAACAATGCTGAGGCTAACTTTAAAGGCAACCTCTTTACACCTTTAATCAATTCAGAGGTGGTAGTTGATCCTTCTTCAATTGAAGATGATGTAGTGGCAGGTGTAAGAGTAAAGGGTAGAACAGACGATTTAAATATCACCTTATTCTCAATGCCTGCAATGAGTCAGAATGAGATCTTATCCTACCTCTTATACGGTCATGGACTTGAAAAGACTACGGTTACTGGAAACTCTGATAACACTAGTGCTCAGCTTTTAATGACATTAGGTTTAGGTACCACTACAGGTATATTAAATTCAGTTGTAGGTATCTTTGGTATGGATGGTGTGCAGTTAGGCTCATCAGGTACAGGCGATGATACTCAGCTTGAAGTACAAACCTATATTAGTAACAGGATCAGATTATCCTATGGTTATGGTGTATTTAATTCTGTAAACGAATTTAAGTTACGTTATGAGATAATGCGCAGACTTTATGCTGAATTTATCTCATCACTTGATCAGTCTGTAGACTTGATTTACAGCTTTGATGTCGATTAACAAACTGTAGATCTTTACAAAGAATTAAAGAATAAAGTTTTAAAAACTTTAGGTGAACTATATTGAAATACGTTTTTACTGACAATACGACAGAAGCTCAGAACGCTGAGGATGCAGTTTTAGAGCTTGAATATAATGATCTCTTAACAAATCTTGGGGAATACTCTTTTAAGACCACCAAAGAGCTTACTCCACGTTCATTTTCTAAATTACAGTTAAGAGCTCGTAATGCTTTAAAGTCTCTTTTAAATAACCCCTTATCAAAAGTAATGCTCTTATGTGGAAGCACCAGTGTCGATACTATTGATATTGCCTGTGATCTTTTCAAAGATGTAGCATCAATTACACCTACTATAGCGATTGCTCCTACTAAATTTGAGCTCTTCGGTTCAGATAAAGTAAGTGGAGTTCTAACAGAGCCAGGGTACGTGGTTATGCCATGTTCTCACTTTATAGATCATCCTAAGTGGTTGGGTATGGCTGACGCCTGCATTGCGATGAATGAAGGCTTAAAGCTTGTTCTGTGTGGTGATGCAACAGACTGCGCTACCTTAAATATGATGTGGCAGACCTTAGATAATGCTGTGCGAGCTGATATTGTCCTCGAGTACCCAATATTAGGTGCTATGACCTTAATGGGCTCATTAGTAGCTTCATATAGTGAAAAATATCAAGTCAATGCTTTTGATGAAAAAGCAATACGTCTTTTATGTATTTGGTCATGCAGACAAAGTGGTGACAGACGCTATTTGGGTATTCCTGAGGCAAAGCTACTCTCATTGGTCATTGAAGCTAATAGATATGCATCAGTAAGAGCTCATGGCTCTGACGATTTTATAGTTACAGAACATGATGTGCTAAAAGCTATTGGTGCTGCTGATTTTAGAGTAAATTCACTAGCTGAATCTGAACTTAGAAATCATCGAGATAATCAGATCATTTTAGAGACCAAAGGTGAGGTTACAGGTCAGATCAATGGCTTGAGCGTCATTGAAACAGCCGGTACCTCTTATGAGTACGGTGAGCCTGTAAGAATTACCGCTACACTGCGAGCAGGCGGTGACGGTGATGTTATCGATATTGAAAGAAAAGCAGAGCTGGCAGGTCAAATCCATGCCAAAGCGATGATGATCATAAATGGCTTTTTAGCTACAGAGTTTGGAGCAGAGCAACCACTACCAGTATCAGCAAGCTTAGTATTTGAGCAGTCCTACAGTGAAATTGATGGTGATTCAGCATCTTTAACCGGTCTGTGCGCTGTAATTTCAAGTTTATCTGACCTGCCTATAAGACAAGATCTTGCAGTAACTGGTGCTGTCGATCAGTTTGGTGATGTTCAGCCTGTAGGTGGCGTTAACGAAAAAATTGAAGGCTTCTTTAAGATTTGTCGTTTACATGGTCTTACAGGAACACAGGGCGTAATCATCCCTTATTCATGTATCCATCAGTTAGTGTTACGTCCTTCTGTAATTAAAGCTGTAAAAGAAGGTCGTTTCCATATCTATGTAGTAGGTCATGTAACAGGAGCGGCTAAAGTCCTCATGAAGACTAACTGGGGCGAGCCTGATGATAATGAGTCAATCTGTGGCAAGATCTGCTCAAGATTAGACGATATCAGTGCTGTCAAAGCCTCAAAGCCATGGTGGCATTTGTGGTAAGTCTTTTTACCCAATAAGAGCTCCTATATAGCAGTGTGTCTGCAGACAGTGCTTTGCAGACACATTCAAAACCAGTCAAACTTATCAGACTCATACCTTCAAGAAAAACTGCTACGCTCAAGTCAAAGACAAGCAATTACACTATCAAGCAAATCTCACTATTTTTACATCTCCTTACACAAATTTAAATTCTGTATTTTAAGCGCCACTAAAAGGCATATCTATCTGATTTGCTTGCACTTATTAGTTTCTGATTTAGTGAAAAATCTGTACAAAATACTAAACACTAAGTTATTTCTAAGAATAACTAATTATTCTTTAAGACATAAAGAATGAATAACTTCACAAGGAGTTCATATGAAAATTAGAAACTGTTTAGCTGCAATCTGTTTATTAGGCTGCGTTTCCGTAGCTTCAGCTCATGGAAGCTATGGTTTCTTTTACGACGATGGAGATACCAGTATCTCTGTAGGTAAATCAGGTGCCCGTTCTGCACCTATGGCACCAGCTCCACGTTTTGAGCCTGGTCACGAAGGTCCTGAGCATCGTTTTGCTCCACCTCCTCCACGCAGATTTGGTCACGATTTTAGACCTCGTTTTGAGGATCGCTATTAGAGCAAGAATTAAGTTTAGTAAGAATTAAGTTAAGACAAAAGTTACGTAGCATAAACATAAGTCTTAACCACAAGACTTAGACACTTAAGTAACAAAAGACACAGGATCACTTCTAATTTATTAGTAAGGTTAATTTATATGAAGTTAAAGATTGGCTTATTAGTACTCATCATGGCAGGTATGATCTCACAGGCATACGCTGGTATGGGATTCTACTTTGATGATGACAATACTTCATTTTCAATAAGTTCAGGTCGTGGTCACCGTATGCCACCACCTCCACCACAGACTGTAGTTGTAATGCCTCCAGCACCAGCTCCTCAGTTTGCTCCACCTCCTCCTCCAGGCCCAAGAGAGTTCGGTCCTGGTCCATGGGATGGTCCAAGAGGCTTTGCTCCTCCACCTCCTCCTCCAGGTCCACATGGTCATCATAGACATTTCCGCTAACCTTAATAAAGAGAGTCTTAATCGGCTCTCTTATTTTTTGTGCACTAATCAATTCCTAAATTTAATGCCATAAACTAGAGCAGCTTCTTTTACTCATGCACTCTTTATAAGCAAATTAAGCTCTTTTATATAAATTGAGGACAATTTTTCTGTAAAGCTCCATAATATTGACATTATCTTTTATGGAGAAATCTCATGTCAGTAAAATCAAAATTATGTGGCGCAGTATTAGGCGCTGTTGTTTCTATGTATTCTCTTACCTCCTATGCACAGGAAACCATTCATGTAGGAACAGAGCCTACCTTTGCTCCATTTGGTTTTGTTGATGATAAAACTTCAGAGATTGTAGGTTTTGATATCGATGTTATCAACGCTATCGGTAAAGCTGAAGGTATCAATGTTGTCATTGATTCAATGCAGTTTGACGGTATTATCCCTTCAATCCTATCAAACTCAATTGATGCTGCAATCTCTGGTATGACCAAGAACCCTGAGCGCGAAAAGATGGTTTTATTCTCAGATCCTTACTATGTAGCAGGTCAGGATTTAATGGTAAGAAAAGATTCTGAAGGCAAGTACAAAAACATGGAATCTTTAGAGGGTAAAGGTGTTTGCGTACAGTTAGGCTCAGTAGGTGCAATTGTAGCTGATGGTATTAAAGATGCTAAAGTAAAGAGCTTTAATACTGTAACTGAAGCTTATATGGAGCTTAAAAAGCACGGTTGTGAAGCTGTAATCACCGGTACTCCTGTAAACCAGTTCTATTTAGTACAAACAGGCGATAAAGAGTTAGTTCATGTACCAGAGAGTGTGGTTCGTGCAGCTGACTTAGGTATTGTAACTAATAAGAACAATACCGCTTTAATGGATAAGATTAACGCTGGTCTTAAAAAGATCAAAGAAGATGGTACTTACGATAAGATCTACAACAAGTGGTTCAAGTAAGGTAATCTAAACGATTTATTGAATGAAGAGGGGAGGCTTAAGCCTCCCTTTTTTATGAACAGATCATAATGATCTGATTTAGACAATTAAGCTTATTCGTTAAATAAAATACCGTCAGCTACTTCTTTAGCCTTAGCTTCACCCTCTAGTGCTTTTAATAGCTCTAAAGCAAATGGAATAGCATAGTTAGGACCACGACCTGTAATAATGTTTTCTTCAGGATTTACACTTACAGGCTTGTCACTGAATTTAGCACCACACTCACAGCCAGGATAGGTAGATGCTTTTTCTGTATTCTTTAAAATTCCGCATGAATAGAGAATAAAACCAGGAGCAGCACAGATTGCACCAATCAGACCTTTCTTTTCTTTCTGAGCCTTTAACATGTCAATTAACTTTTGACAGCCTGAATAACTCTTAGTACCAGGACCGCCAGGAACGACAATCAGATCAAAGTCCTCGTTAACGTCTTCGATATTCTGCTGACACAGAATAGTAGTGCCATGAGCTAGGTTTACTAAACGTGAACCATCAGCACTTACAGATGCGGTTACGACGTTAACTCCGCCTCTTTTTAAGATATCTAAAACAGCAGTAGACTCGATGTCTTCTGTTCCCTGTGTATATACAATTAAAGCTTTTGACATTGGGTATCTCCTTATCTAATACAATAAATATCATATAAATTTCATTAGAAATTTCAATAAGAAGATTGTAAAAATGCGAGATAGAAGGGATAAAAAAAGCAACCATTTGGTTGCCTAGAGTTTTTGGCTCCTCCTGCGGGACTTGAACCTGCGACATACGGATTAACAGTCCGCCGTTCTACCGACTGAACTAAGGAGGAACTCCAAAAATAGATTTTCGTTTTTCATGGCTCCTCCTGCGGGACTTGAACCTGCGACATACGGATTAACAGTCCGCCGTTCTACCGACTGAACTAAGGAGGAACACCGTGAAAACGCAGATGATTATAAAGACAAAGTGTAATGGTGTCAACACTTTTTGGTAAAAAATTTTTTATAAAACAATCATCAAAACGTTTTTTAGCCTACAAAAGCGATATAAATGCCTTCTGTTACTTTATGTATTTTTCCCAATGCTCGCCTTTTAACTTATAGAAATCCTGATGCTGGAAATTCATATAGTAAGCATTAGTAGATTCAGCTATAAAAGCTGTTTGTGGTAAATCGTAAAAGACATCTGCAATCTTATCTGTCTTGCTGTCTTCTTCGTTTTTAGCAAAGACATTGTCTTCAATTGAACGCTTTACAATCTCGGAAATAGCCAAATAGCTATAGAATCCTTTGATCCTCTGAGTCTTGTGAGCCTTAGCAGTACCCCCCCCTACAGCATTTCTCTGTGCACCTAAGAAGCTTACGCCTACAGGAATTCTAGTGATCTTATCAGTAGGAATTTCTCTTAGTTTTGCAATCTGCATCTTATCGCCACGGATAGCAGCACCATGCTCTGGCACCATGATAAAGAGGGTATTTCTGTTTGAATCTCTAATATCTTTAATAAAATCCTCAAGATTGTCTAACAGGAGCTTTAAACGAGGAGCATAGCTCTGTGATTTCTTTTCACCAGCTAATCTGTTACCGTCGTGTAAAGATAAGAGGTTCATAAAAGTAATGTTGTTAACATTGCCGTTTCTTGCAATGTTGTTTACATAGGCTTTAAATAAGTCTGAGTCACTTCTAATAGCACTTCCATCAAATGCGTTGTACTTTACAGCAAGTTTTGACAGATCATGGATATTCTCGTTTAAACCACCTAAATCATGTAAGGTCTTTAGATAGTCACCGTATTTACCGTTGTGGTCAAAGTAAACTTCACTTTGATAACCTAATTGTTCAACAGAGGTAATCAGCTCACATTCAGATCTTCTTTCCTTATACATCTGAGCTTCAGTCATCTGACCGCAGTTAGAACGTAATAATCTTAAAGATGATGGAGTTGAATATGAGGATACAGAGTTAAAGGTATCGAAGCTGAAATCAAAGGTTCTAAACAAAGGATGCTTTAACAGATTTGAAGCTTCAATATCATCTGTTGCCATAGAACAGATATTCACAATTACTATATCAAATGGTGTGAAGTTCTCTGGCAATGTAGAAGGCATGGTTACAATACGCTGCCTTTCTAACTCCAAAAAAGTTTGTAAGTAGTTCTCAACACCCTGACTGTCAGCTGTTCCTATCTGTGGAGGAATATCAGCACTATCTGCAACTACATTTTCTACAGACTGTGATTTGCTCTCTTTAGCCACACTTAAAGCTGAAATATTAAGGCAAGCTACAGTTATAAAGCAGATAACAACAATAGTTGTAACTTTTAAAAAGTCATTGATAAAGAAGACTGCAATAAATAACAGTACAAAGATACCTAAGTAGCTAAAATCAAAGTAATCTGAAACAAAGGTTGAGAGTAACTCAAAGACGCCTGCTATACCTTTCTCATCATAAACTACCTGAGGTGAGAGCATTGGCAGGTAACTGTCGTGATAGATCAGAACAAGACCAAAGATGATTAGAATAGTCTTATAAACCTTATTTAAAGGCTTTACTCTAATAGAGAATAGGCAGAGTAAAAACAGCACTAAATTCAATGCAAAATCAAATCCAGACAAATTCATGAAATAGAGTCCGAATTTGAACAGGAAATATGTTCCAACTAGACTGCTTATTCTTAATGAAAAAGATAGCTTAGTTTTGATAATTTCTTTTAATGCCTTAAACATACTGCCTAATCTCTTACTTTGTTTATCTTTATGTTTGTTGATTGTTATTTTTTGTTAATCGTTATGTTTGTTGATTGTTGTATTTATTTTTTAGTTAACTTCTCTACGACAGCTTACTACTCTGTGTATTGTGTCCAATCATCAGATGCTGTCTTGTAGAAGAATTTGTCTTTAAACTGTAAGAACACTGCATTCTCATTTTCATCAACAGGGGAGGTTTGAGACAGATCTTCAGTTAAAGCTAAATTAGACATCACATTATCTTCATAGAAGATGTTGCCATCGATAGCTCTCTTGATTAAATGAGCAACACTCATATAGCTAGTAGGAGAGGTTACATTGATAGCAGATGCTCTTTGCTTGTGACTTATAAATTTAATCATAGCAGTTACATTTGTAAGAGTATGTGATGGAATATCCTTTACACCCTTTAACTGTGTTCTATCACCTTGTAGGGCAGAACCATCAGATGGTAAGAGCACAAATAAGGTGTCGTTTGGTAGACCTGATAAGTAATCTACAAACTTGTCCAAATTTAATAAGAAGTCTTTTAAGACCATATCATATTCAGTCTCGCCCTTTACGTTGTCAGCAAGTGACATACGTAAGAATGAGAACATCTGATTATTATGATCCTGTCTTTGAGCTTCAATATACTCAGACATTACATCAATATGATTTAATGTAGTCAGTAACTGATTTGGTTTTGCCTTATTCTCAATCATTTGAGATGGGAACTCAGTTCTTTCCTGTAAGAATTTGGCAATCTTAAAGTTGTCATCTTTTCTGTCAAACAGGAATTGACCCTGATAACCTAATCTTTCTAATGATCTGAACAGTGAGCAACTCTTGTTGTCTTTTAAGAGTTCTTCACGTGATTTCTGACCACAAATAGAATCAAACAGACGTAAAGTTGCTTCTTTTTTATCAGTAGTAACAGAGTTAAAGTCACTTAAATAAATATCAAATCTCTTTAAAACAGCATGCTCTTTAGCATTGTGCACATAAAGATCTTTGTTAGACATGCCACTTACCTGTAAAACTACAATATTAAATGGCTTGAAGTTCTTTCTTAAGTGACCTGGATAATCTATCTTTCTGTCAGCTTCTTTTTCATAGAAGGTCTCAAGATAACGCTGCAGATTGGATTTTGTAAAATTACCTCTCTTCTCAACTAAGTCCTTGTTGGTCTTAGTAGCAATAAAGCTGTCATTTACTGTAATTCTGTCATCGTTATCGATGATATTCTTTAAGAATTCGGTAGGAACTACTACTGTAGCAAAGATAAGTAAATAGGTGATGGTAATTACTCTTACAAAGCGGGCAGCAAAATATAAAACTGCAATAGCTAAGATAAAAGCAAAGATCATCTTTAAGTTTACAAAGCCTTCAATAAACTCAACGATGTAGCCTAAAGAGAAGTCTGTAAGGTTATTTCTCTGGGCAATCATCTGCTCGACAGATGGCAGATAACTGTCATGGTAGAACAAGGCAAAGGTAGCAATAACTACAATTGTTCTGTAGAACTTGTTGAAATACTTATTTCCAAAATAAAGACAAATAGCTGTAAAGCCTAAAAGATTTAGCAACAGTGAAAAGTCGATAAATCCTGTTAGGTACAGACCTACTTTGAAAATATATAAAGAGGAGAAAAATAAAGATCCTCTAAAACTTACTTTAGGTTTTAATGCGTTAAGTTCAGTATTCATGCTTATTATTTCTTTATGAAGTCTTTAAATGCACCTTTGTCTTTCAGTTTTGAGCGAAATTTGGTTGATAATCTGAAAATAACGCGATATTTATCAAAAGTCTTTCTTAAAAAGAATCCTACTGGAATAAATAATATTCCACATAACGCAACTAGTTCTACGATATCAACTAATGGCAGAGTATCAAGCATCTTGTTCATCCTTCCATAGTTCATTCATGGATACAGGCACTGCTGTTACAAGCTTAGTATCTGCCAAATCATAGATACTCTTAGCTTTCTTCTTCATCAATTCTTCTTGTCTTTGTTTTGTAATGATTTCATGCATGATGTTTACATCTTCAAAGGAATCAAACTCAGTAGATCCAAGATCTTTAATCTCAGATACAATTCCTTGATAGGTATATACAGCAGAGCAGGTCTTAAATAATGTAGTTGGTTTAGTATTAAATGTGTGTTCAAGAGTAATCGCTAACTCACCTTCACGGCAGCTTGGTAAGTAGAGAATAATGTAGCCGTGCATAACGGTACAGTAGTCACCACCACGCTTAGGTTTGAACTGGCTTACACACATTTTCTCGGTAAGACCATCTTTAACCGTAAGTTTAGCTAAAGTTCCTCTTAAATTAGATTCTTCTAGATTATGTGAAATTAAATTCTGCACTTTAACAATAAAGTCTTTTGGCATTAAGAAGCCTTTGCCTTCATTATCAATTAAGTGGTAGTTGTCTTTAATTTCATTAAAACTCTTACTGATGTTCTTTTGGAAAACAAGAGTTTTTAGTGTTGGTAACATCGCATTGATGTAGGTGCCTTTTGCATCTGTTTCAAAGATGAAGTTAGCACCGCAGGTAATTAAAAATTGCTCAGAATTTGCTCTGATGCCTCTTACCTTCTCAATAACAATGATCTTTAAGTTACTACCTCTAGTAGTTCTTAGCTTATAAACATATTCAGCTGTTTCATCAATAGAGTCTCGAGAGGTAACAGTTAAGAATACAGATGCTGCTGTTGCATTCTCAATAGCATCTTCAAACAGCTCTTTATTAGAATAGAATCTCTTAACATTGTTATATACAGCACTGTCAGGAGTGAAAGTGTTGTCTGTAATATAACAGGTGTTCTCATCAATAGAAGCTAAAAGATTAGTATCAGCAACAACTAATTCAATGCCGTTTTCATCAATCTTAATTTGGTTGTTTGACTGAATAAAATGACCATCAGGCTCTCTCCAGAACAGGGTATTCATCAAAATACCGTTAGGTCTGTCTGTAAATGATACTAGGCCTGAATAATGGGTACTCTCTCTTAACAGTCTCTTTACAAGAGCATCCTCATAAAGACCGTGAGTAATAACTACAACTGATAAAGAAGACTCAATGGCATATTCTTCTAAAGAAGCTAAAGTGTTCTGTAACTGCTTTTCAGATAACTTATTTAAAAGTGTATCCTGCAATAAAACTACAACTAATGAGTTTTCATCTGTTACTTTTTGTAATGAAAGATCTCTTGTAATACTGGTAACGTCTAAAGTGTTCTCATCATACTCATAAACGTGAGCTTTGATAGAATCTACAATATCCTTGTTATCAAGATAAGAGATCATCTTATCAGGCTCAATACCACCTACAACTAAGAATCTTAAATAGTCTTCTTTACTGTTGCGATATAAACAGTTTAATGCCAGATTTACAGCAATCTGTTTGCTTGAGGTTGTCAAAAGATACAAACAGCCCTGCTGCAATTCCTGTAACTGGGATATAAGATTATTAATGCCTAAATCCATTCTTTCTTACCACTCCACGTAAGGTGTAGGTCCTGAAGGAGGCATTGGTAAATCTCCCTTCCAGGCATCCATATAGTATCTGAAGTACAGAGTTCCGTTTAAAGGTGAGTAGTCATCTGACTTAATAGCTCTAATCTGAGCGCCAACTACGAAATGGCTGCCAAAGCGTTTTTCAGCTGAAGCGGTGATACCACCACCAATGGTAGTAGATGAACTCTTAGTAGTTACAGCATCATAATCAGATGATAGATAGTATTTTGATTTTAATGGATAACGGTCAATACTATCTGTAGTTGCATGGCTCAATGACAATGAAGCTTCAATTGCATAAGAGAAGTCGTCATATCTTCTCATGTAAGCCAATGACAGAGAGGTTGAATAGTACTGCTGAGGTGAATAGTAACCACCCTGTGAGAAGGTATAACCTGACAGATCCTTGTCATAGTGCATGTACATAGCGCTAGGGGAGAGAGTTAATCTCTCATTAGGTCTGTTGATTAAGTGATAGTAATATCCACCCATGAATGAAAGCTTGGTGTTTGAAGCAACATCTGTTCCTTTTAGAACTTCTACTCCGCCTTTCATCCAGAAACCTGAGTACTCATTGATATAGTTACTTACAGTTAAAGAAGCACCTGTCTTCTTAACTGCACCCCATAACTTGCCATCAGCTGGATCTCTATCACCAAAGTATGAGAGTAGAGAATTGTCTAAAGCACGATGGTAGAAGTATGGTGTAAATGACCAGTCTTTGTAATCAATATAGGTTCTAAAGCCGCCAACGATAGCGTTAGACTTAACCTGATTACCTGAAATCTTTGGTGCTGTACCAATATCAGCATGGAAGACTTCATTATCATAAGATAAAGCATAAGTATTGATGCTTCTCTTATGAGCAGAGGTATCGTTACAGCCTGTTGCAAAGCATGAACCGAACATATCGTTATACTCGCCACCTGTTAGAGTACCTGCATCGGTTACAGTTCTGTCAGTCTGGAAGGCAACTCTACCGCTTAACATATGGAAAGAGATGTTAAGTACATTGATAAAGCCTTTGTTATCAGAGTAACCGCCATGACCTGAATCTCTGATAAATCTAATAGAATCAGTAATTACAGTATTGTGCTCCTGGTAGTACTCAGCACCACGAGATGCAATTGACTGGCGTAACCAGTCCTGTGGCTCATCAGGGGTTCTTAAAGCTTTGGTATAAAGCTCATCATCACTGTAAAGGCCAATCTTGTCATCATAAATTGCCAGAGCTTTTCTGTAATCGTCTAAAGCTTTAGTGTCATTTTTGTACTGCTCGCCTTCAATTACAGCAATGTTTCTTTGCATCCAAGCTTTAGTCATTCTCTTTTCACTTTCAGACACTTCAAGATCTTGTGTCTGATAGTTATTAGGACGAGCATTTAAATCTGAGACTAAAACTACGCCATCATCGTCAGTTTTAGCACTTTCGTTATTCTTACCGTCATCAGCAAGGCCTGATTCATAGACAGCAATGGCATCGTCAAATCTATTAAGATCAGAGAATAATTCACCTAAAGCTCTTTGATTATCTAAAGACAGGCTCTTTGAGTTAGCTTTTAGTGACAGTGCAACTTCAGATGCCTTCTCGTCATCGCCTAACTCATGATAAATCTGAGCTAAACGTAACTTTGAATAGGTCTGAGTGTCATCCTTGGCTATCGCATCTTTTAATACAGCTACAGCTCTCTTTAAATCACCTGCTTCATACAAGTATTGAGCTAAAGTAGCTTCTACGTATGGAGTCTTGTATTTTTCAATTGATCTGATAGCGCCTTTTAAATCACCTTTAGCATAAAGCTTGTTTGCTTTTTCAATGGCTAAAGATTCTTCAAAACGAGCGATGTTCTCATCAATACTCTGACTGGTGCCCTTATATGGCTTTAAGACCTTAAGTGCTTTTTTAGTATTGCCTGACTTATCTAAGATTAGAGCATGAGCAAAAGCATACTCTGAGGTCTTTTTAACAGTAGGGGATACATTCTCAATGGTCTTAAGCGCAGCATAGCTATCACCTTTTTCTAATAAAAGGTTTGATAAAGCATAGGCATTCCATACAGAGGTGTTGTCTATCTTTAAAGCTTTCATGTACCAGAAGATAGCATTATCTCTGTCGCCTTTTTGCTGATAATCATCAGCAATGTTGGCATAGAGATCGCCCTTTAAAGAGATCATTGATTGAGCAATTCTCTTTCTCTCATCAGCTGATTCTTTCTTTGAATTTTCAACAGCTAAAGTTGAGTATTTATCAAAAAGAGGTTCGTTCTTTTCTAAAACAGCGCATCTAGCTAGTCCCACATAAGCATAAGGACTGTCTTTCATGATGTCAGTTGCTTTTAAATATAGAGCTGCAGCTTCTTTTACTTTTCCTGCATCTAATAACTTATCAGCTTCATCAATCATTCTGTAGTAGGTACTGTAGTTTAGAATTTCCTGCCAGTAAGCTGCATCAGGATTGTCAGGATCAGTCTTAAGAGCTTTCTTTAAGTTATTTTGAGCAGTAGTAGCCTGCTTAGGATCATCGATGACTTTAATTGCACGATTAGCAAGTAACTGAGCCTTAAAGGTATTGATATCCTTCATAACCTCAAATTTGAAGTTACTGTCAGTAGGATCTTCATTTACGATTGACTCTAAGCCACCGATAGCTTCACTCTCACGGCCTTCAATATTACCCATCATTACAAAGTAGCGATGTCTTAATGAATGCTCAAGAGGAATACCCATAAGTTCATCCATGTCCTTTACCGCAGCTTCATAGTCACGGTTGTTTTCATGCATGTTAAATGACTGAAGTTTGATTTTCATCTGAGGGGATGAAATATCATAAAGAGCCTTACCCTGAATGCACTCATAGGAATACTTTCCCATTTTGCACAGTTTCTCGATAGCCTCTTTAGCTTCTTCTCTTGCCTTACCGCCTTGATTTACCTTAAAGCGTACATAAGCAATTAGGTATTCTTTTGAAGAACGGCCTGAAACAAGGGCAAGCTTTTCAAGAGCATTTAACTCTAATGTAGGGTTATAGTTTTTCTTAGCATAGTCTTGGCTCTTTCTGAGCTTTTTGACCTGCTCTAAAAACTCACTGCTCTTGATTGCAGGCAGATTAGGCTGCTCCATTTTGATTTGCAAATCGTCTTTTTTTAGCGTCAAGCTCTCACTTGCATGAGCGTTAAACAACGCTGTGCATGAGATAACGTAAGCTAAAAAGAATAATCGCAAAAACTTCATAATAACTACTACTTTAATAACTACTTCAAGGCCTACTTATTCAGGATAATTTTGCCATTAGGTGCTAAAGAGAATAAATGCTTGTCATAGCCTAATGAGAATAGAGCTAATGTATGAGCATAAAAATCTTTTTGCTTAAAGACATAACTGTTAAGTTCAGTTCTCAAATAATCTTTAATTTTACCTTTAGCGTCTGGCAGTAAAGCTGCTGAATAGGCAATAGTGCCTTCACCTTTTTCAACTCTATCAAAGAAATTGTACTCTAATGGAGCCTTTAGATCCTTGTTAATTGACTTCTCCATATTGTCATACAGAGGTTTTAATAATCTAAAGTTAGCATCAGCCTTTGAGCTTATGTTTAAGAATAGGTAGAACTTTAAAGCATCAGCAGCGCCAATGGTGTTCTTTTTAATGACGAGGTTACCATCAGCGTTAAACTGTAATTCATCAGCTACAAAGCCATCACCAGCACCCTTTACAATAGCTACATATGAGTTATGCAGAGCTTTTTTCAGATCAGCATCGTGTGCAGATAATCTCTGCACAACAAATAATGGAAAATCTGATGGCTTTACGGTGAAGTTCTGGTTCTTATCAACAGATGAAACGATAAGTTCACCTAAAACTTCATTGTTAACAGTAAACCTAGTCTTGATGCATTTAATGATCTTTTCAGCTTTTTCTTTGTACTCAGGTACAGAGAACTGCTCAGATGCCTCTAAAAGAGTATAAGCAGTGAAAAGTGCTGCACCTACATCAAGAGAGTCACTGGTTTTACCTAAAGTAGAGCTCTTGTTTGGAATATATAAATCCACAGAGCCTAGGCACAGATTACTCTCAAGATTGTGCAGTAAGGTTGCAAATAACTCTTTGTTTGAGTCAACAATTGCAAAAAAGAGGTTATATGCCTGATATTTTGCATAGATGGTGTCATCTGCCTTAGCGTTCTCAGTAATTCTACCTTGACCGTAGTGGTAAGTTAGGTATTTGTCATAACCGTACAAATTGCCTGCATTAGCACCTGCAACGCAAGTACAGAGAATTAAAGATAAAAGAGTTTTCTTAAATTTCATTTCTGTACTCCTTACTGTGCCTTCTTCTGAGATTTCTTGAGCAATCTTGCTTTCTGAATTCTCTTTAGAACCTTGTAGCAGATAATGCAGAATACTAATGAGCTGAATAATGACAGTAACATTAACATCCATGGGTTATCTAACATTACGTAGTAAACACGCTGATACCAAGGTAAGTCACCTACGTAATAGCTCTCGCCCACATCAAAGCTTCTGCTTCTATCTTCTTTGTATAAGGTGATAGAACCACGTGCTTCACTAGATGAGGCATTTAAGATAAGGTTCTCGTTTACAATTTCCATTCCAGATGGACTGTCAGACAGAATTGCAACAACAGTCTTATCTTTGTTAAGAGGTGATCTGAATGAAATAATTGCGCCTAAACCTTCAGAGCTTTGAGCTGTCATCTTCTGAGTAACATCTCTCTTATCGCTAGAGAAGCTGTTTGGCATCTGATTGTTAAATGAGGTTGAAATTGCCTGACGTGTCTTGTTTAACACTAAAGTAGCATTCTCATCTGTCTTTAAGAAATCAGGTACCTGACCTACTACTAAGATATCCTTGTAGGTAAGTCTGTCTTCAGCTTTTTCAGAAGCATCGGTCACAATCTCAATATTAGTTGAGCTGTAACCTAACTGAGCACCAATTCTTCCTAAAGTATTGAACAGGGCACATAAATCGCTAGTATCAGCAGGATTGGTGATAACAGCAGCTGTTTCCTGTAAATCAGCATAGATTGAGAATGGGTAACCACTCTTCCAGAACAACTCTAGGTTTGGCATCAGGGTAAAGTGATATAAACCAGAGAAGTCGATGGTTGATGCTGGATCAATTTCTACACGATTTGGAATAGGTAACTGAGTGGTACACTCATTAACCTTTGAGGTGTAAACCATTGAGTAGTTAAAGTCAAAGGTAAGTTTGTTCATTGGTTTTAAGAATGAAGTTTCAACTTTTGACTTTGTAAATAAGTTTAATGTACCTAATAAAGGCATATTCTCAGTGATTACATCAGACTCATTCTCAGGCTTTAATGGATATGATCTTAATAAATGATCATTAACTAAGAATCTTAACTGAGACATTCCTAATGGAGATGGTTTTGAGTACTTGTATAAAAGGTTCATATCAATTCTTGAACCGTTAACAAAGTACAGATCTGGTGGTAAGTTCAGATCTAAGTTAATAGGTACAGGTTTAAAGCCTTGTGAACTTAACTGAGCATCAAAAGTAGCTAAAGAGCCAAATGTTACCTTCTTGGTAGTATCAATCCAGTTAGGAGCATCATAAGGCTTTCTCTTTTCGATTTCTTTATACTCTAAAACCTTGCTCAATGGACCGTTGAAAAGCACGTTACCCATTGCTAAAGCTTTAGCAGCAGTTACTAAGCCTTCTGAATCAGGAGCTGAAACAATCAGCATCTTACCTGTAAGTGTTGATGGAATATCAGCCATTTCAACTGTAGGAACATCAGTCTTTGGATAATCCTGCAAGAAGTATGGGCGATTGTCATTAGTGATAAAGACAATGGCATTACCATCATCAGGTAAGCTGTTAATGAAAACAGGGTAATCAATACCTCTCCATTTAGTTAACACACCACCAAATGAGCTTACGATTGAAGCTGCTTTAATAGTTGCTTCATCAGGTACTGTAGCAAACACAACTGGTAGCACAGTCTTATCTGATGTAGTTACATTAAAGAAAGGTACAGGGAAGTTAGCCAAATCATTAGCAATATGTAACTTCTGCTTTGTAAGTCTTAAGTTTGAAGCTGCACCAATGTTTAACCATAAGGTTGAATCAACTGGGTTTTCGCAGATATCGGTATAGTGACCGATAAACTCAAACTCAATGATATTGTCATCACCTAGAGCGCGAGGATCGAGTTTAACCTCGTTCTCTACTTTATTACCTAGATCCTCTTTCTGAATAGGAATAGTCTTAACTAGAAGACCATTTAGATAAACGTTTAACTGTGATCTTACAGGAATTAAAGATGGTGATGGAGTGTAGTATAAGAACAGAGTTGAATCAGAGATTAACTCATCTTTCTTAATAGAAAAATGCACACTCTTTTTAGGAGTTACACCAGAAAGACCTAAACCACCACTAGGCTCTACCCAATCAAGACTTGACATAGGGTAGTTCATTACGGTGTTAGGAATAGATTCCACTCTTACAGGTGATACTTTTTCAACTGCAGGTGTTTCCTCTTTTTTAACTTTTTCTGCAGCAAAGGCACTAGTAGTTGCATATGTTGCAAGTAAAAGTGCAGTTACTAACTTACAGGATTTAGAAAGCATAAGTACTCCGTTAACACTCTGTCTTGTTAAGCTGTCTGTTCAATGGAAGATCTTTTGTCAGATCGAGTGGCTGTGGAAGCAGACTGAAGACAAAAAGCATTGAGCGCACAATCACAAACAGTACCTCTCTGAAAACAGGAGGGGCATTTTTTATCATTTTTAAATAGCCGTTAAGGCCAAATTTAACCAAAGTATGGATACCGTGAAGTAATCCATCCTGATGTAAATTCTCAAAGCTGTGTGACCATCTGTCACCACAGGCAAAGGTTGTTCTGATGTATTCGATATTCTCTTTTAAGCCGTTTAAATGCAGCTTTAGACCTAATTTTGATTTATTAAAGAAACGAACAGTTCCCTTAAAGCGATATCTGATACCAGCATTAGCAATAGTGATATATAAAGGCATATCCTGGTATAGAAGATCAGCTACTGATTTACCGTCTAAATTAGGAGTTGGTAATCTGATACCAAGACCTTCTTTTGAGAAATCAGTGATTACAACAGAAATTGAGTTCTCATTTTTAAGCTCTAACTGAGCTCTGATATTACAAGCAACACGAGGGGAGCTTCTTACCTGTTTACGCTCTAGAGCAGCAGCTGAAGCTGCACCTAAAACTAGGAGGTTATAGCATACCCAAGCAATGTTAATGAGAATGATCCAAAACTCAGCAAAAGGATCGGTAGCAATTCTGTAGAAACCGTAAATAAGTCCTAAGAAGTTTAAGATGATCAAAAAGATATAAGACTTTGATACGGTCCAGTCAAAATAGGTTTCTTCGTTAGATTCACCTTTAGCGGTAACGTTGAACTTACCGTGCTTAGGGGAAATTAAAGCTACTAAGGTAGGTACAGTGATGTACCAGGACAAAATAGTTTCGTAGATAACACCCCAGAAATAGAATCTCTTGTTATCCTGAATCTTTTGGTTAGTAATTGTCGAGTGAACCATATGAGGTAGCACATAGGCAAAGATCATAAGACCTGATGCGAAAATTACGTACACATTAAAGAACAGGAATGGTAATGGTGCTAACAGGAAGATAATACGAGGCAGACCATGCAAGAAGTGGATCATCGCATTAGCAAAGCAGATACGCTGAGGAATTGTTAGTCCCTTACCAAATAGAGGGTTATCAATTCTAAAGATCTGCACCATACCACGAGCCCATCTAATACGCTGATTGATGTGGTCAGCTAGTGACTCGGTTGCAAGACCAGCTGCCAGTGGCATACTAATAAATGCTGATGAATAACCTTTTCTGTTTAATCTTAAAGAGGTGTGAGCATCTTCTGTAACAGTCTCAACTGCAATACCACCAATCTCTTCTAGTGGCTTACGTCTGATGATGGCGCAAGAACCACAGAACATGGTTGCGTTCCAGGTATCATTACCTTTTTGAATGAAGTCATGGAACAGTGAGTTTTCTGCAGGAACTTCACCTTTAATATCAAGGTTCTTTTCAAATGGATCATCTGAATAGAAGTGATGTGGAGTCTGTACTAGAGCAATCTTCTGATCATGTACCATCCAGCCTACAGTCATCTGTAAGAAAGCTCTTGTAGGTACGTGGTCACAGTCAAAGATAGCAATGATTTCACCATTAGTTACTGTTAAAGCGTGATTGATGTTACCTGCTTTAGCATGGTTATGCTCTTTTCTAATAATGTAGTTAACACCAATTTCTTTACAGTAGTTCTCAAAATCCTTTCTAGTGCCATCATCTAGCATATGCACTTTTAATTTGTCCTGAGGCCAGTCAAGATCAAGTGCTGCTAAAAGACATGGCTTTACAACTTCAAGTGGCTCATTGTAACTTGGAATAAAGATATCAACTGTAGGCCATAAACTTGTGTCTTTTGGTAGAGGGTAAGGTTTTCTGTCTAATACCCAGCAAACCTGGAAATAAGATAAAACTAAGACTACATAAGCATAAATTTCAGCTGCTAACAGTAAAAGTGCGCAAATTGCAGTTACAGGATCTGTAAGCAGAATAGTCTTGGTAATACGCCAGTAAATGTAACGTGTTGAGATGATGATTGAAATAAAAATAAGTAACATCAGGGCAACATGATTTTTTACAGGCTTTAAAAGGATAGCTAAAAGCCACATCAACCCCACGAAGATTAACTGGTAGGTAAAATCAAAAGGCTGTGTTACTGCAAGAATACAGCTCAATAATGAGCCTACAAGCAGAATTCTTAAGATGATGTAATTTCTGTCTTTTAACAGTACGCTCTTTTTAGCAGTAGCTCTGTCACCTACGTTTACAGTGAACTTAGTTACTTTCTTTAATACAGGAATACTTACGTACTTTTTAAATAATTCTACGATAGTATTTACTGTTTCAGCACTGCGCTGACCCTTTTTAGGATCAAATCTTACAATGAGTAAAAAGAGAGTCTGTATAACTACTCTTAAAGGATCTAAGAACTTAGGATTATTTCTTTGAATTTGTGGATAAAAGAAATAAAAATGCTGTCTTAGATTTTTGTAGTATCTGTTCTCAACAGGCAAAACCGCTAGCACTATTGATAAAAAGAACAGATTTACCAAACAGGTGATTTTAGATGCGCCGTTTAGTCGCCAGTTATCATATAAATCGAGAGGATTTATAGCCTCTACACTACCTCTTTGCAACATTATTCATCTGCTCCTACTTTTTTACAGATAAGAATGATGTCAAAAAGGATCCTTTCTAGAGCATTAGTTGAGGCACTGATTGGCAAGAACTTTGAGAATGGTTCCTGATGCATGTTTGCATCAATTACTGATTCATCAAATTCTATTGCAGAGTTAAGAATGCAATTACCTACTTTGCTCTTTTTCATCAGCATGAACACATCGTTCATGATCTTACTTGAGGCTACCATTTTGTTGACGAGGAAGTATTCATTGGCCTGAACATCAATACTGTTAAGTCTTACTAAAGAGTTCTGCTCAGGTTCAATGATGGTAATGGTCATAGTAGAAACAGATGATAGAGCTTTAGCAAATTGTGATTCTCTGTTACCAGCATCGATGATGACAAAGTCGATAGCTTTAAAAGCATCTAAGCTCTTTACTAAAGCATTAGCTGTATAAGCACAGTTTTCTTCAGTGCTGATAAGCTCGTGAGCACTACCAAATGGAATGAAGTAAGCGTTCTGACTGTATTTAAACAGAAGATTCTGATTGTCTCTATTGAAAGTATTGTCTTTTAAAGCGTCTAAAAAACCATAATTCTTTCTTTCAAGACCGAATAAAAGAGATGAACTTACGGAATTTTTACTGTTGTCAGCATCAATACATACAGTCTTGAATCCCTGCAATGACAGAGAATAAGTCATAGCAGCGACTAATGAACTAACTCCAGTAAAGTGATTTAATCCTTGTAAAATGATTGTATACATGTGTCCTGACTAAAACAATTTTCCTAACGATGAAAGCAAAGGCCCATAATGCCCTTTAGCATTATCAACCTTGGTTGAACCGTGAAAATCGACATAGTCAGAAATAATACAATCATTAGAGACAGACAGAGCTGCAATGTCCCCTGGCAGGGAACACAGTTTGTCAAATGAGCCTAAAAGCTCAGGTTTGGTCTTTTCTCTTAAGGAGAACTCGTCCTCAAGAGTTTGAGAGCCTGCAAGTTTTGTCTTTATTTCTAAATGACGTTCTAGTGTATTCATTAGATAGTTATATGTTTTTTTATATTTATAAGTGAGCAATTTTAGGTAAATTTACTTTTATATTGTTTTGATTTTTATGAATTTTTACATTGTTTTTGTTATTGCAATGTGAAAATAGCACAATTTACGCACAATATTAAACGGAGTAAATCTCCTCATCGCTCTGACTTAATAATCTACTATAAAATTCCACTAAAGATCACACTAATTTTGTTTAGTCTATTAAATAATGTGATTTGTATCTCAATGAATACGTTTACATGCATTAATGTATTTTTAATTTTGACCGATAAACTAGTGTTGAGCCTTATATTAATCGACTACATCCCCGTAAACCTATCTCTATCAACAGGTTTACTTATAGTATAGGTCCTGCGTGAAGATTGTTATTAAATTTTACTGACGATTTTTCTTAAGTGTGATTGAAAGTGAATTTCCTTTTGCTAACATGGTAGGTAATAGCATGTTAATTATTGGCAGATAATTTTGTTTTCAAAAAATGAATTTCAAACTACATTCTCAATACAAGCCTACAGGTGATCAGCCAGAAGCTATTGAATCTTTAGTTAAAGGATTCAATGCAGGCGATAAATTTCAAACCCTATTAGGTGTAACCGGTTCTGGTAAGACCTTTACTATGGCTAATGTCATAGCCAAGCTCAACAAGCCTACTATGATCCTCTCTCACAATAAGACCTTAGCAGCTCAGCTATACGGTGAGATGAAAGAGTTCTTTCCTGAGAATGCGGTTGAATACTTTGTCTCTTACTATGACTATTACCAGCCTGAAGCTTATGTGCCATCATCTGATACCTTTATTGAGAAGGATGCCAAAGTAAACGATCATATCGATCAGATGAGACTGTCTGCAACTAAAGCTCTGATGGAACGTAAAGATGTGATTGTGGTGTGCTCAGTATCTGCAATCTACGGCTTAGGTGAACCTGAAACCTACTTAAAGATGATGTTACATGTTTCAGTAGGTGAACAGATAACTCAAGAGCAAATCACGAAAAGGCTGTCTGATCTTCAGTACACTAGAAATGATCTAGGCTTTGCCCGTTCTACTTTCAGAGTAAGGGGAGATGTCATTGATATCTATCCATCTGATTCTGACGGTTATGCTGTAAGACTTGAACTTTTTGATGACGAGATTGAGTCTATTAAGACCTTTGATCCTTTAACAGGTGAGACTTTTCAAAAGTTAGCAAGAACCACTATCTTCCCAAAGACTCACTATGTAACTCCAAAGAACATTCTTGATCATGCTGTAGAGCAGATCAAAGATGAGTTAAATGACAGATGCCAGTACTTTTTAGAGAATAATAAGTTATTAGAAGAGCAGCGTATCCGTGAGAGAACTTCATATGATATTGAAATGATCAATGAGTTAGGTTACTGCTCAGGTATTGAGAACTATTCAAGATATTTAACCGGCAGAAAAGAAGGTGATCCGCCACCATGTTTATTTGACTATCTGCCAAAAGATGGTCTTTTAATCATTGATGAGTCACATGTAACTGTGCCACAAATCGGCGCTATGTATAAAGGCGACCATTCAAGAAAAGAAAGCCTTGTAAACTTTGGCTTTAGATTACCATCAGCTTATGACAATCGTCCTTTAAAGTTTGAAGAGTTCAAAGCACTGCAGCCTAGAACTTTATATGTATCAGCAACTCCTGCAGAGCTTGAGATAAAAGAATCAAGTCAGGTTGTAGAGCAGATCATAAGACCTACAGGTTTACTTGATCCTATTATCGAAGTTCGCCCAGTAGCTACTCAGGTAGATGATGTCATGAGTGAGATTAGAGCTTGTGCTAAACGCAATGAAAGAGTTTTAATCACCACTCTTACCAAAAAGATGGCCGAAGAGCTTACTGCCTATTTGAGTGAGCACGATATTAGAGTAAGGTACTTGCACTCTGATATTGATGCTGTAGAAAGAATGGATATTATCCGTGATCTTAGATTAGGTGAGTTTGATGCTCTAGTAGGTATTAACCTCTTAAGAGAAGGTCTGGATATGCCAGAGGTGTCTTTAGTTGCAATTTTAGATGCAGATAAAGAAGGCTTTTTGCGTTCAGCTCGCTCTTTAATTCAGACCGTAGGTCGCGCTGCTCGTAACGTCAACGGTAAAGCTATCTTCTATGCTGACAAGATAACTGACTCTATGAAAGAGACTATCGAGGTCACCGCTAAAAGACGTGAGTTACAGGAAAAATACAATAAAGAACACGACATCACTCCAAAGCAAATCAAGAAAAAGATTGTCGACATTATGGAAGTTGCCTTACGTGATACTGATTCATTTAAAGTACCTGATGAACCACGTAAGAAGCCTATTTCTCGTAAGGAATGGGAAAAGAAGAATAATGTATCTCACATGAGTGCTAAAGAAATCACCAAGAGAATTGATGAGCTTACAGCTTCTATGACTAAGTACGCTCGAGAGCTTAAGTTTGAAGAGGCCGCCTCTGTTCGTGATGAGATCAATGACTTAAAGCAGGCTTTGCTTTTAATGCCTGGTATTGAGGAATAGTAAAAACACACAATTGAAAAGAGCCTCATTGAGGCTCTTTTCAATATATAGTGAATGATCAGTTGAGTTTATTCTTTTGAGTGGATCTGGTAGTTCTTGGTAGCTACATCAATCATAAACTCAAGCACATTATCAAGATCGTCTTCATCAAGTTCTGCTTCAACATCAACTTTAGCAACTTCTGAAATGGTGTTGAGATCACCTAAAACTTCACGATCAGTGATTTTCTCTAAAGAGCCATCTTTAGCATTTACAGTAAGACCTAAGCTTAGACCATAAGATAAGTCAGCTAATGTCTTTAATCTGTCTTGCTTTTCATAAGAATCATCAGGCATTGCAAATAAATCCTGATCAGCATTTTCTAACTTCTCTTTAGTGTCCATCGCAAGATTAGTCAGAGTAGCAACTAAAGCACCAGGTAAAGGCTGACCATCATTTAAAAGGTTTGAGAAGACACTGATAAAGATCCTGCTACCAGGTTCAACACCTTTAGCAAGCACACCAATCATTAAAGAAAACCATGAGAATTGATTCTCAGTAACGCCTGCTTTTGTTAAATCATCTAATACTTTCTTGTAATTTCCGTTCTTTACAGTCATCTTTTATCCTGTGATTTTTTAATTCTACTTGGGTAATTTTATCTGAATTTCTAAGTTCAGTATTGCACAGATAAATGAAATCAAAATCCCATCCATTCTGCTCTTACAATTTTACGTTCTTATAAGTAACTGTGTTTATAAGTCTGCTCATTATACATTAAAGTTACGGTATCGCTTTTTTTAAAGATTTGAAAATAGTCTTACAAGAATGCATAAATTTCGCATTTTTATATTATAATGCTCTCAAATTTTTTCAGACATCCGAGTGTATGAGACACTTCGCGATGCAATGCTTTTTGACAAATGGAATTTAAAGATGCATCCAATGCTTAATATCGCAGCCCGCGCTGCACGTTCTGCCGGTAATTTAATTGC
>Ga0256404_1001889_pt1 | contig 48346 bp, 30 predicted proteins | sample RumenRJG_01DNA_FD_185990 | JGI IMG/M metagenome (GOLD analysis project Ga0256404, IMG submission 185990) | Bovine rumen microbial communities from Lethbridge, Alberta, Canada - RJG_01 | ecosystem: Host-associated > Mammals > Digestive system > Stomach > Rumen | place: Canada: Alberta | collected... | reverse complement strand
TGGTCACGCAGCTACTATATGAGCACACTTGGCAACATGAGCAAGGAAGTAGTCGCAAAATACATCCAGAATCAGTATTCCAAGTGACTACCGTTGCGGCCATTCCTCTCCTGACTGAAGTGAGAAGATTCCTGGCCGCATTTTAATTGAAAAAGTCCAGCGCTAGGCTTTTTGCTGCTTCACTCGACAATCGTAATGTAGATTTTCGTAGCCTTTTCCCAGCTTCCGTAGTTTGGGACGACGGTGAAGACGGCTTCCCCCGGGGCGTTGGCAGTGATGAGCATCTCCGTATTGGATCCCTTGAAGCCTTTCTTGCCGACACCTTTGACGCTGACGCAGTTAGTTGGCGAGACAATGCCCATTCCATCGCGTTTGCCATTCGTCATCAGACGCAAATCGCCAGCATCGCCGCTGTCATCGCCAGCCATCAGATGGAGCTGCTGTCCGACGTGCAACTGGACATTGCTCTTGGAGAGCTGCAATACGGAAGTCTTGCCACCAGTATAGAGGACCTGAATGGTGTTATTGTTTGCCGTCTTGTCGGATTGCGCAGTCTTTGCCGGACTGTCGGGAATCCGGACACTGATGTAGGCGACGAGGTTCGTGTCGGGATTGATGGCGAAGCGCAGGATACCGGTCTTGCCATTGATGGTGGAAAAAGTATATTCATAGAGAGTTTTCCCATCATACGCCAGTGTGCTGGTGGGATTGCCATAGGCACTCACGACCTCATCGAGTGTTGAGCCTTGGTGGATACCGCGCTTTGTCTTGACTTCGTCGTTCTCGGAGACGAGCGATGTCAGCTTGTTGTCGACAGAGCCGACCTTGAGCCCCTCGTAGAAATAATACATGTGGTTCCCGTCCTGCTTTGAGGAACTCTCCTGCCCTAGGCGGTTATGCATCTCATCGAGCGTGATACCGAGGTCAAGCCCACCAAGCGAAAGATCACTGCTCATCTCCGGCTGCTTTTTCTCCGCAACGACATCAGCCGACTGTTCTGCCGCAGGTGCAGCATCTTCCTTAGTTGTGAACTGCTTGCCTACGAAGAACCCTGCTGCACCAATAAGCACGAGTGCTGCAATGCCCAGTGTGATATAGCGTTTCTTCGAGTGCTTCGGCCCATGTGGCTGACCCGCATCTCTCCCTGATGCTGCCATCTTTAACGGCATGCCATCGGTGTTTTGCTGTATCGTTGCCACATCATCCTTCTTTTCCGGCTCTAACGGCGTCCCGCAGTTCATGCAGAACTTCGATGTCTCATCTTGCTTCGCCCCACAATTCGGGCAGTATCTAGCCATTTGATCACCCCATCTTGTTTGATTCGTAGTTTTTTATTATCATTCGTCAGCCACTTTCCATAACCCTTTTTTGATGATTCGTCTAATTCCGGTATCATCCGCTTCAGTCGAAGGCTCGGTATCCTGTTTGTACATGGAAATCAGATTTCGTGACAATAGTGACAGAAATGGCCACGGCAAATCCGTATACTGATAACTGTAACGAGAAAACAAAGCCGGAGTCTCGGGATAACAGATGAAAGATACAAGGAACAGAAGTCACCCGAGCAAACGAAAGGAACGTGATCACCATGGCTGATAAGAATGCATTTGTCCTGCAGGATGACTGCAGCTACTGCGGCGCACAGGAGAAGGAAGAACAGAAGGAACTCTTATATGAGTGCAGCAATTGCGGTACGCTCTACTGCGACAGCTGCGGTGAAGACAAGGGCTGCCCGAACTGCGGCGCTCCGTTCAGTGACTCGCATCCGATTGAGCCACTGGGCGCTAGCAGCTGGAACCCGAATCAGGGCTGATTGGATGCGAGGTGGCATCTTTTCTTCTGCCACTCCAGCTCGTGGAAGACCACGCCGCTTTCCTTCAGCCACATATACACGGTAGGCCGTGAAGCATGGCAGATGCGCATGAGCTCGGAGACGGAGCGGATCTCGCGGTTCTGGTATTTCTTGACAAGTTCGTCCCAGTCGACGGGCTTTTTCTTTTTCTGCCGGCCCTTGTAGACCCCCTTGGCCTTGGCAACGGCGATACCTTCGGCCTGGCGCTGCAACATGATCTTGCGCTCAAAGGTGGCGATGGCGGCGAATACGGTCATCGCGAGTTCACCGGCAGGCGTAGAGGTATCAAAATTTTCTTTGAGCGAGATGACCTGCACGCCCTTCTCGCGGAGGTCCTGGATGATGCTCAGCAGGTCCTTCGTGCTGCGAGCCAAGCGCGAAAATTCGGACACATAGATGGTGTCACCTTCACGCGCAAAATCGATCATGGCTCTCAATTGCGGTCGCTCCGTATTTTTACCGGATAACTTATCTTTATAGATACGTTCTACATTTGCCTTCTCTTTGAGTTCGATGATCTGTCGTTCTTCATGTTGCTCGACAGTAGAGACTCTGACATAGCCTATTTTCATGAATATTCCCTCTATACTATAAAAGTATCTCTTAACATTCTCTGATATATTGTTTATTATAGCATATTTTACAATTTGATTCGCGTTGTAAACGAATTTTGTATTTATAAAAATAGAGCACGCTTTAATTTGACAGTATAATAAAAACAGAAATAATTTCTTAATATTTTAAATAATCGAATTAGATATTCTTATTATATAACTCAATCTATAGCTAAATCAATACCATGAATATTTCGTCAAATTTATTATGTGAATATTCCGTTTTTAATGCGAAAAAACATTCCTAGATGTGCTGCACTTCATCCAAAGTGACAAAATACGGATGGTTCTGGAAAGAGAGCGAAAAAGCGTCTCATGTTGCTAAGTGCAACAGAGACGCTCCTATATGATGATTCACTTGAGTCGAGAATGACGCATCGACCTGTCGGCTCTTCCCCAGCGAGCTCCGTCTATCACCTGTACGGAGCGATCTGGCAATGCCATCAGGTTCTGCACAAGGTGGTCGTACATGCTCTCTCGGACCTGGATGCAATGTGTAATGAAATCATTGACCGGCTCCCGTTTCAAGCGACATGGTGTTGCAAATGCATAATAAAGAGGTACCTCCTGGAACCTCAGTATGCGGCCAATCGATTCGCTTGAACAACGGCACCCCGGATGAAATCTTTATATTACAATAAGGGCTGATTCCGCGCAATATCGCCGCGTGAGTCCAAAATCTCTGACCAGTTTCTCCTGAGCTGGATGCCACCGCGTCCAGATTTAAGGGTGATCTCGCCCTCTTTCACAAGATCCTGGCAGATATGGCGAATCTGGCTTTCGGGGACATCCAGATTCCGCGCCAGAGAGCGTCGCCCTAAATGCTTGCCTATGCGCGCAGCGATGGCCAGTTCCTGCAAGACAGCCTTCTTCAGATTTTCTCCAGCCGTTTCTCCTCCCTGCCGATTCCGCATGGATGCGATAGTGGCAGTAAAGCTCGATGGAAGGTCATCCGGTCGCGGTCGTCCGTCGCAGACATTGGCCAGGTATTCAACAACGTTCTGCAATTCGCGGATATTGCCGGGCCAGCTGTATTGATGGAATACCGGCAGGATTTCTTTTATCCAATCGCGCATCTCAGAAGCGCCCATGTCCAGGAAGAAGGATTTGAGAAAGGCAGCTACCAGCACAGGGATGTCTTCTTTCCGTTCGGCAAGTGGTGGTAGTGTCAACGGTAGCACGTTCAGGCGATAGTAAAGGTCTTCACGGAATCTCCCTTGGCGTATGAGGACCTTGAGGTCCTGGTTCGTCGCTGCAATGATGCGTACGTCAATATGGATTGGTACAGTGCTGCCTACGCGACGGATCTCGCGTTCCTGCAGGACACGTAGCAATTTCACCTGAAAGGAAAGCGACGCATCGCCAATCTCATCGAGAAAGATTGTCCCATGATTGGCCTGCTCAAACAGGCCAATCGCCCCATGGCGCGATGCGCCAGTGAAGGCGCCTTCGACGTAGCCGAAGAGCTCTGAATCGAGCAGCGTCTCAGTTATGGCTGCGAAATTGACTGCTACGAAGGGTCCATCTGCACGCTCAGACGCGTTGTGGATGCTCTGAGCCATGAGTTCCTTGCCTGTGCCACTCTGCGCCTGGATAAGTACGGTAGAATCTGAATCAGCAAAGCGCTTAGCAATGTGGATTGCAGACTGCAACGCGGGTGCGCTTCCTATGATATCATCAAAGTGGTAGACTGCCTGCAGGTTGACATCGGACGTCTTCTGGCTTCTAGATGCTTCCAACCGGCAGAGCTCCTGCTCCAGTTGTGCAGCCCGGTTCTTATAGCGCTGGTTCTTGTCGATAAGCTGGATGATATCACGGACATATTGCGCCGATAGGAAATCGGCATAGTACGTCAGGAGCCCGATGCGCGATAACATCTCTACCAATGAAGTGATATCCAAGAGCCTTGTCTTGATGTCGACTATCTTTTCGATGCTAGGCGGTACAAAGCGAGATTCGCCTGGCGTCACCGCTACCTTCGCCATTTTCGGATCATCCATACCAGGAGCATATGCATAGTAGTTGAGATGATCGATGCCAAGCGTCTGCAACAAGGATATGGTGTCGTTGGCACTCTGGATACAGTCATTGACGAGCAGGACGTTTGTGCCGGCCGGTAGCTCGAATAGCTTATCGACCTCATGGTAGTTGATGGAACGCCGAGAAATCATATAGGGCAGGCCATCTGACAGATGCGTATGGGTCTTCTGATAGGCAAGGCGGCTCGTAAAAATGGCAAAATCCGCCTTGATCCGTTGGGGCAGATTGCCCTCTGCATAATAGTTGCTGATGTTGATACGATTGCCCAGCAATCTGTGCAGCTGGTCACGGCAGAAGTAAGATGTTTTCTCTCCGAGAGCAATCAATGCGATGTGCTTCATGCCTGACTTCCTCCTCAGAAAAGGGTTTATTCCCATAAATTTCAATCCCATTTCCATTATTATACCATTTTATAGCATAAAGATGTATACATATTGGTTCAAAATAACAGATTTGTATCTAAAGAATAGACAAACGTTGCTTATTTAGCCTGCTTTTGCATGGCAATACATGTTTTTTCATAGGATTGTCCATCGAGTAAGAGACTTGGCACGCATCTTGCAATGTAAGTAGGTGTGGCCATATCTTAGGAAGTGTATCAATTGAATCATATCAACAAGGGAGAGATTCTTATGGAAGACAATAAGACGCCCAAGGACAAAACGCCGCAGATCAAGGTGGGTTGGGTAGGCTATGCTGCCTTTTTCTTTGCCATCATCATCTTCTCTGGTATCTTCTCGTCTTCGGATACCTGGCTCAAGGTATTCGACTTCAACGTATTGAACGGTAAATTCGGCACGATTCCACCGGGAGCTGAAAAAGCACTGGATTTCCGCGGCGCTGGCGGGACGGGTGCCCGCGACGGCTTCTTGTTTGCCATCGAGCTCATACCAGCTGTCATCCTGGCTCTTGGTATCGTCAATGTTATCGACGGTCTTGGCGGCCTGCGTGCAGCTCAGAAGCTCATGACGCCAATCCTGAAGCCGCTGCTCGGCATACCGGGCATCACGGCTCTTGCCAGCATCGCTAACATGCAGAGCACAGATGCCGCGGCTGGCATGGTCAAAGAGCTTTATGACCAAGGCGAGATCACCGACAATGAACGCTCCATTCTCATCGCCTATCAGACAAGTGCCTCAGCCTTCATCACGAACTACTTCTCATCTGGCGCAGCTGTCTTCAGTTTCATGCTGGCACCAATCATTGTTCCAATCATCGTCATGTTCGTCTTCAAGATTATCGGTGGCAATCTGATGCGCATCTACCTGAAAATGTTCTACCGGAAAGATACGACTGGAGGTAATGCAAATGGCAACGCCTGAAACTGCGAAAAAGAATATCCTTGATCTCTTTATCGATGGCGCACGCAATGGTTTCAAGATTGGCACGACGAGTCTTCTTCCGAACGTCATCATGGCCTTCGTCATCATCCGCATCCTCGATGTCACAGGTCTCCTGCATATCATCGGTGTGGTCTGTGCCCCCATCATGGCGCTCTGGGGATTGCCTGGTGAAGCGGCAACTGTTCTCGTCACTGCAATCATGAGCATGGGCGGCGGCATCGGTGTTGCGATGAGCCTCTTCACGAGCAACATCCTGGATCCCGCACAGCTCACGATTCTCGTTCCTGCCATCTACCTGATTGGCAACCCGGTACAGAACGTCGGCCGTTGTTTGGGTATCTCCGGCGTCAATACCAAGCATTATGTTGCAATCATCAGCATCTGCTTCATCAATGCACTGCTCTCAATCTGGGCAATGCGCCTCATCCTGCTGTTCCTCTGAGATCAGCTCTTCTTCACATCGATGACATATCCAAAGTATATCCATCAAGTAATATATTAGGAAAGGATGATGACTTTATGTCGAACCAGCCATTTTTCACGATACTGCGCAATGCTCATCTCTATGCACCTGAAGATCAGGGAATCCAGGATCTTCTGATTGCCGGAGAAAAGATTGCCGGCATCGGCAAAGGCATTGAACCGCCGAAAGGCATCGAATGCCGTGAAATTGATCTCAAAGGCGCACGCGTGCTTCCAGGCTTTATCGACGGTCATGTCCACATGATTGGCGGCGGCGGTGAAGGCGGGTATCATACGCGCACACCGGAACTCCTGCTCTCTAAAGTGACGACATCTGGTGTCACGACAGTCTGCGGTCTGCTCGGAACGGATGGCACAACACGTCATGTCGAGAGCCTACTCGCCAAAGCGCGCGGACTGGAATATGAAGGTCTTTCTACCTACATCTACACGGGTGCTTATGAACTTCCCACACCGACCATTACAGGCAGCGTCCGCAAAGATATTGTCATGATTGATAAGATTATCGGAGCTGGCGAGATTGCCATGAGCGATCATCGTTCAGGCCAACCAACAGCTCAGGATTACCGTCGTCTCGCTGCTGAGACGCGTGTTGGCGGCATGATCAGCGGCAAAGCTGGTATCATCAACATGCACATGGGCGACGGACGCAATGGCTTGAAATATCTGTTCGAGATTACAGAAGACGGCGAGATTCCCAAGACACAGTTCCTGCCGACGCACGTCAATCGCAATAAGCGCCTATTTGCCGAGAGCATTGAATGGGCAAAGCAAGGCGGCTACATGGACATCACCTCAGGAATCGACCCGAGTCACCCCGGCTCCGAAAATGCTGTAAAACCGAGCAAGGCCGCCAAAGCAGCCCTCGATGCCGGCGTTCCGCTTTCTCACATCACCATGAGTTCCGACGGCAATGGCAGTATGCCAGTATTTGACGATGCCGGCAATCCGATTGGCGTCGGCGTTGGTGACCAGCATTCCATGTTTACGGAATTCCGCGACATGGTCGAAGAAGAAGGCATTGCCATCGACCAGGCTATCCAGATTCTCAGCACCAACGTAGCCAAGGCACTCCATATCCATCCGAAAAAGGGCATCCTGGCTCCACAGAGCGATGCAGACTTCATCGTCATCACCGATAACTTCGAGCTCCAGCACGTCTGGGCAAGAGGCCAGCATATGGTCGAGGACGGCCAGGCCATCGTCAAAGGAACCTTTGAAGCATAATCTCTATTCGATGCAGGCTTCTTCATACACCTGCATCATCAAAAATTCACCGGGTGAATATCCTACATCACAGCAAAGGAAATTCACCCGGTGAATTTTTTCTTTATGGAAATTTCTGGTCAATGCTTTTTTATGAGTTTTTCGTGAGGCATCTTATATTATCGGCCGTAGTTCTCTCATGTTCGCCTTTTTGCCCGATATGAATGCCGTCTTCATAGATTCCTTCACTCAAATTGCACATATTACTCAACTCCTTTGCTTCATTTACGTTGAAGCGCACCATCTACTGCAGGTTCTGCCAGGCGGCTTTCAGGCGCTCGATGATGGCTTCGCGCATCTCTGCGGGGGCGAGGACGGTAGCGGCGGCGCCGAGGGAGAGGATTTGCTGCAGGATCTCGCGGCGGTCGAAGTCGTAGTAGTAGAGCTGCATGGTGTAGGTGTCGGTATCCTCGTCGTAGCTGGCCTCTTTGTCGTAGCTCGCAAACATCATGAAGCTGCGCTCGACGGCGTTGTTCTGGCGTTCGATGCGCAGGGTCACGCTCTGGCGGCGGCTCGCGAGGAACTGCTGAAAGGATGCTTCGGTGCCCGCGGGGATGGGCGCATCAAGGCACTGGACTGACTCGAGTCTCGCAACGCGCATCTTGATGGCGCGCGCCTCGTCGGCCTGCCAGATGATGAGATCGTAGCAGTTGGCCGCCGCGTCGTATTCGAGGCGGCAGGGCGAGTCGATTCCCTCGTGGAGCTGACCGCTGCTGTCGCGGTTGGCATAGGCGAGCTGACGCTTCTGCCGACGGAGCAGGAGACATTCCTCGACAAGATGCGCGCCACGGGTGGAACAGGCCAAGCCCGGCGCTGTCTTTGTCATCATCGACCTGCAGTATGCGGGCAGCAAGGCCATCATGCGCGAGCTCGCAAACCGTGTGCAGGCGGAGTGGGATGTGCCTGCCGAGGTCGTCGGCACGAATCTCTTTACAAGTGGGGCCCCATCCTGGAGCCGCTGCCCCTACGAGATGCCTGCGGAAGTCCAGGCCAAGATCTTCCGCGGCGACAGCGGCTTCATGCCCAAGAAGTGGACGCGGTACTACTACCTCGTCCTGCAGAAACAGTGAGAAAAGAGGAATCATCCATGATCATCAGTGCCAGCCGCCGGACCGATATTCCGGCTTTCTATACACCGTGGTTCATGAACCGCGTCCGCGCGGGCTTCGTCGACGCGATCAACCCGTTCAACCGCAAGCAGGTCAGCCGCATCTCGCTGCGGCCGGAGGACGTCGACTGCATCGTCTTCTGGACCAAGAACGCCGCGCCGATGCTGCCACATCTCGCAGAGCTCCGCGCGAAGTACCCGTTCTACTTCCAGTTCACCATCACGCCGTACGGCCACGATGTCGAGCCGGGCCTGCCCGACAAGCGCGAGGTCATCCGCACCTTCCAGCAGATGTCAAAGCAGCTCGGCAAAACGCGCATGGTCTGGCGCTACGACCCCATCCTGCTCAACGACCGCTACACCATCGAGCGTCACCTGCACGACTTTGCCGTCATGCTCGAAATGCTCGCACCGTACACCGACCGCTGCGTCATCAGCTTTCTCGACCTCTACCGCAAAACCGAGCGAAATACAAAGCCGCTCGCGCTACGCCCGCTCGGCATCCCCGAGATGAACGCATTGGCCGAGGGCTTTGCTCGTCTCGCCAAGGGTTCCGGCGTCACCCTGCAATCGTGCTCTGAGGCAATCGACCTCGCCGCCTACGGCATCGAACACGGGGCCTGCATCGACAAGGAACGCATCGAGCGCGTCATCGGCGCGCCCATCGACGTCAAGAAAGACCCGACTCAGCGCGACGTCTGCCACTGCATGAAGAGCGTCGACATCGGCCAGTACGACACCTGCCTGCACCGCTGCCGCTACTGCTATGCCAACACCAACGGGCGCATGGCCGAAGCCAGCTTCGCCGACCACCACAGCGGCGCCACCATCCTATCCGGCATCCTGCGCGGCGACGAGACCATCACCGCGCGCAAAGTCACCCACCTGAAAATCCAGCCGACAGCCGAGAGCCAGATGGATTCCTTGTTTTGATTGACGTTAAAAATTCGACAGGTGAATTTCCTTCATCATAGTAAAGGAAATTCACCCGTCGAATTTTTCTAGTCACTCTATTGACCCCACCCCGGATCCCGTTCGTCCACAAGATGTCCCCAATGATACTGAGTCACATACAAATGACGCTTTTCATGGTAAATTAATATATAATGAAGAAAGTAAAAGAGAGGAATCGAATCATATGAACGAAAAGGCAGTCATCGAAACGGTAAAGGTGGCACAGCCAAAGCTGCGCCGCGAGGATTTGCTGCAGGTCTTGAAGTACCGCTATGCAACAAAGGCATGGGACAAGGACAAGAAGATCAGTAATGAGGACATGCAGACGATTCTAGAGGCGGCGCGCCTTGCGCCGACGTCGTTCGGCTTTGAGCCGTGGAAGATCATCGTCCTGCAGGATCCGGAAAGCCGCCAGGCCATCCGGCCGTATGCCTGGGGCGCAGACGCCGCACTCCAGGATGCCAGCCATTTTCTGGTGTTCCTGGCACGAAAGAAAGCGGATATCACCTTCGGCTCGCCCTACCTCGAGCACATCACGCACGACATCATGGAACTTCCCGAGCAAGCATACAACATGTTTAGAGCAGCTTATATGGGATTCTGCCGCGATCAGCACAAGACCCTCGAATCCGAGCGCTCGGCATTCGACTGGTCGGCGAAGCAGGCCTATATCGTCATGGCCAATGTCCTCTTCGCAGCTGCCTATCTGGGCATCGACTCCTGCCCCATCGAAGGCTTTACGAAGGACAAGGTTGAGTCCATTTTATCAGATACCTACCATCTCTATGACCCCGAACATTTCGGTGTTGCCTGCATGACCGCGCTTGGCTACCGCGGCGAAGCACCACATCGCGACAAACGCCGTCGCCCCCTCGAAGAATCTGTTATCTGGAAATGAGCCGCTTTTCACCTCTGCCTCGATAAAGGCTACTGTACACAACGGCAAAAATGCACCGGATGAATTCCTTTGCCCATGTAAAGGATATCCATCCGGTGCATTTTATTCGATGAAAACCTCACGGTATGTGATACGTGCGTTGCACGGCTTACCGCGTTGCCTTTGGCGCGCCGTGATCATGACTTCGTTCTTGCGGATGTCAAGGGAGTACCGCACTGGCCGCAGAAGCGGGTGCCTGGCTCGGCGGGGGCGCCGCACTGTGGGCAGAAGGAGACTCCTGATGCAGCTACGTGCTGAGGCTCTGGCTGCTGTGCTGGGCCTGCTGTCGGCTGGGCTGGTGCTTCGTCCTGTTGTTTTGGATGGGGCAGCAGGACGATGTCGTTGAGGAGGTCGCAGAAGTCCCCGTCTTCGTCAGACTCGCTCTTGAAGCGGGCCAGCACGGTGCCAAAGGCAGTTGCTATGAGTTCCTGATCGTCGTATTCCACAGGGCCTACTTGGTCCAGAGAGACGTGGAGGCCCATGGAGCAGATGAGCTGGCCGTCCTCGGTGATCAGGAAGCCTTCCTCGCCCTTACCCCAAAAGAGGGAATGGGTGGAATCGCAGAGCAGCACAACCTGGGCTCTCTGGACGCCTGCCCGCGCGCCGTAGGCCTTCATGGCATTGTCCAGCGGGTTGGATAGCTTATCTCCCCAATAATAGTAGGCGGCGTTGGCCATCTTGTCTTTCACGACGCCCCGCAAGCAGTCCACTCGTACATCCAGGGACACGAGTGCCTTGCGGCTGTTCCACTCGTCGCTGACGGCATCTGCATACTCCGCATTCTGTGCGGCCTTCTGGTAGAGCTGCCAAGCCTTGGTGAAGTCGAATGTCTCACTCTGCGGGTCGACGCAAAGCCGTGCTGCCCGGAGCAGCGCGTCCTGACTGCCGAGGTCCAGGGCCGCTTGGTAGTAGGCCAATGCCTCTGCATCCTGACCCTCGTCCTCCATTTCCTTGCCGAGCTGGAGTCCCAGTGCCTTGATTTTCTCCGCAGCTCCCGGATAGTCCTCGGCCAAGGCGCTCTGGTAATCGTGCCAGGCCTGCTGCCAGTCTTTCCTAGCCTGCGGTCCCGTTTCTGCCTTGGCCTTTTCTTCCAGCGCTTGGCCCCAGGCAAAGGCCAGCGCTCCGAAGGCCTGCCCTGCTTCGTCGCAGCCATAGGCCTTGGCCTTCTCGTACCAGTCCATGGCCTTGGCCTCGTCTTTTTCCATGCCCTTGCCCTGCTCGGCCATCTGGCCCAGATAGAGGCAGGCCGCGCCGTCGCCTTCTGCGACCAACGTCTCGTACCAGGCCAAGGCCTCGTCGTACTTTCCCGCATCTACTAGCGCCTGCGCGTCCTTGGCGGCCAATCTCCGGTAAGCAGCACACTGTTCATTCTGTTTCTTCTTCAGATATTGGTACAGCACCCAGGCCGCTTCCTTCTTGCCCAGCACAGCGGCTTCCACGGAAGACCACTGCGCTTCTTCCTGCTGGCCGTCTTTCGCCTGCAGGATTCCTGCCTGCCAGGCCGCTTCGGCACTGCCCATCTCTGCGGCAAGCAGAAAGGCAGATAAGGCGCGCGTTTTATCTCTGGCGCCTAGCAAAGCCTCTGCCTCTTGGAGCTTCTTCTCGCGGAGCTCTTTAAACCATGCCGCTGCGTTACCTCTAAACTGCACCAGATGGAAGTGGACGCCATGACCAATCCAGTCGGTATCTCCTGGATGGTCGAGAGTCAGCTCTACCTCGCGGTCCATCCCCCAAAAGCTCACATCGTTGGCATCTGCCGGGATCCAGTACGTGCCAGCCGTCAGGGCGATGTACATAGGAGCCGTCCCCTCCTTGCGGAACATCTGAGGCAAGTCGCGGAGCTCGATCAGCAGAGCCATCAGCATGGCTGGCCCTGCCACCACATAAAAAGGACGGGAAAGGAAGTTCGGCATCCAGTCAGGGAAATGGAAATCCTGTCCGACTTTCTTGTCAATCTCATACGTCTGCCAGATCGACTTGGCCAGTTCGAGCTCCTCACCTTCGGACGCTGCGATATGGAACACATCCCTTGCGGCAGATGGCTCCAGCTCCAACAGCGCCTCATAGACCGACTGCGTCTCACCGGTTATCTCCAGGCAGCTGCAAAGACCTCTGAGCACCTCTTCTTTTTCAAGCTTGCCGCTGGCGTACCGTTCCAGCAGGTTCTTCCGCCGACTGTCTGCCTTGCTCGTCTCAAACGACACCTTCGGCACGCAGCCTTCTTCCGCCAACAGTTGATAGACCTCGTTGAACAGGTCGAACCGGCAGACCGAATTGATGAAATCGCGGGCCATGGCCGGATAATTCCGCTTGGCACTCCTGTCCTGGATGAAGCGCTCGAGACGGTCGGAATAGGAATTGCCTGTGATGCTGCGCCCGAGTGCGCTCAGGGCATCTTGCGCCGTGTTCATCATCGACGCCTTGATGGTGCCCGTGATGGCCCCCGTGATGCCGAAGCCGCCGCCACGCCAGCTCGCCTTGTCGGCCTGCCTCTCCACCGCCAGGTCCTTCTCGTAGTCCTCAATCGCCGCCTTGTCCGCCAGCATGGCCTTGACGAGGTCCGTCGACGTGGCGGAATCGTCAAGCCTGTCCCAGAGGTCCTTCTTCGTCACATAGTCGATGCCGCGGTCGATCAGGAGCTCCACGGCCTTCTCGAAAAGCGGGTCGCAGACGGTCATGCAGTACGCGAGCACCTGGGCTGAGAACTCCACGGGATTCTCCACCGCATGCTCCTTCAGGTGCTTGCGGATCTCATATCGGGCGAGCAGCGCAATCCGCGTCCCCTCCCGATTGAACGGCGCCCAGAGCTGGTTGTAGATGGCCGTGGCCCGCGGCAGCTCCACTTCGTATTTTCCGAGAAGCGTGAAATGGCTGCCGGGGACATCTGTGAGCGGTTCATCCTGCGGCCCTGCCACAGGTGCCTGCCCTTCGTCAGCAGCAGCCCCATCATCCAGCCCTTCCGGGATCTTAGCCCCGCAGTTAAAGCAGAATCTAGCGTGATCCGGCAGCTTCGTGCCGCAGTTCATGCAAAACATCTTCTACACCCCCAAGTGAATCAGATGGTCATTGGTCTAAGTACTAGATACTAGGTATAGATTCTGCTTCCACCGCTAGTTTTCCTGCAATGTCAATCACTGCAGGTGAGTCAGCTTGTGCAAAAGTCAGCACTGGACTTTTTGATCAGGAAGATGGCGAATCGAAAAGGAAATCTATCTGCGTGAACGGTCAGCAGGACTTTGCCGCACTTCGTCGAATTAAATTTAGATAAAGGGAAACAAGAACGGGGGAACTTTGGTGAAACACCGCTACACTTTCTATTGGATCCTATGGGGCCTCGGCGAGCTCTCAGGGCTGGGGCAGTGGCTGCTCTTGCGCTGGGGACTGCCCGTCCCGGAGCACGGGCTGCTCCTGATTTTTTTGCTGCTGCCGTTTATCTATCTCATACCGAACATCCTTGGGAATCACCTGCCGCTGCGCGTGACGCGGCTACTGGCGAGGATTGGCGGCTACTGGTTCATCTACGGCTACTACATGACGCTCCTGTTGCTGCCTGCCTTTATCGTCTGGCTCGTCTGCCTTGCACAGCCATTCGGCTTTGGTCTTGACTGGTGGCATACCGTCTTTGCCGTCTATTACGGCCGGGCCTCCCTGCTGGGACTGGCGGCCTTGCTCGCAGTCGGCAGCTGGCGCGCGCGCCATCCGGTGGTGCGCCGCATCGAGATGGAGACCGAAAAGCCCATCGAGCGCGCGTTCTCAGTGGCATTTGCCAGCGACATCCACCTCGGGGCCGTCCTGGACCGTTCGTTTGCGGCAGAGCTGCGCCGCGACATGATGAATCTGCAGCCTGACCTCATCCTCTTCGGCGGCGATATCATCGACGGCAACCTTGGCTATGTGCTGCGCGACAAGAGCTTCAAGGGATTTGCGGGGCTCAAGGCCCCATGGGGCGTCTATGCGGTCTTCGGCAACCACGACACGTATGGGATGAACCTCGGCAAGGAGCAGAAGCGCCTGAAACAGAACGGAGTGCGCTGCCTGCGCGGCGGCACGGTGCATCTCGTCGCCGGTGTATCGCTCGTGGGCATGGAAGACTACATGATTGCCCCGCACGCCCAGTTCCCGCAGGCAGAGCCCGACGCCTTCACGATTGCGATGGAGCACGAGCCGCTGCGCATCGAGCAGGCCGCCTCGCGCGGCATGGACCTCTACTTCGCAGGTCATACGCATGCCGGACAGTTCTGGCCCAACCGGTTCGTGACCAGGCGCATCTTCGCCCTTGATTACGGCGCAAAGCGCTTCGGCCACCTGCTCGCCATCGTCTCGAGCGGCTACGGCGCCTGGGGCCAACTCTTCCGCCTCGGCCCGGCGCCGGAGATCGTGCTGGTGAACGTCAAGCCAACCCGCAAGGTCTGACGACCTGACGCTTTTGACACGCCTCATGGCTAAGGCCGGGAGATTTTGGTTTAATAAATTATGTGATATCTAGGAGGAATATGCATGAAAATCATGGCAATCAATGGAAGCCCGCGCCGTGCGGTGAATACGGCGCGACTGTTGCACAAGGCATTGGAAGGGGCCGCTTCGCTTGGAGCAGAGACAGAGTATATCGACCTCTACCCGCTGAAGTACAAGGGATGTCTGAGCTGTTTCTACTGCAAGCGCAAGGACAAGGAGCACGGTGTCTGCATCGTCAAGGACGATCTCACGGCTGTGCTGGAGCGCGCTAAGCAGGCAGATGCCCTGCTGTTCGGATCCCCGATCTACTTCATGAACCTGACATCGGGCATGCAAGCATTCCTCGAGCGCTTCTTCTTCTCGCAGTACATCTACAGCAGGGAAATCCCTTCGGTGCTCGGGAAGACCATCCCCTCTGCGTTCCTCTACACGATGAACGCGACGGAGGAACAGGCAGACGCATTCCACCTGAAGGACAGCCTGGCCGCTTACGAATGGGCAGCAGCCGGTATCCTCGGCGCAAAGCCCTACCTGTTCTACGATTTCAACACACTGCAGTTCAAGGATTATAGCAAGTACGAATCCTCAATCTTCTCCGAGGAAGAGAAGCGCGACTACCATGAGAAGCACAGTGCTGAAGTGGCAGAAAAAGCGTATGAATTGGGCAAGCAATTGATCCTGGATGCACAGAAGTTGTGAGGATGACACGAAAAAAGCGCTCATGCGAGCGCTTTTTTTGTATGGTTTTCCGAGGGGAACTCCCTTTACTCTACAATATGGCGATAGACGTAAGCCGCGATGACAGCCTGCAGCAGGACAAGCGCGGCGAGCAGCGTGAAGGCAGCGTAGAGGCTCGTCTGGTGGGCGATAAAGCCGATGGCGGCAGGCCCCATGAGGATGCCGAGGTAGCCGAGCGTACTGACAGCTGGCACAGCGAGGCTGATGGGCATGACATGCTGTTTGCCGAGCAGCGAGAAGAAGACGGGCACGACATTGGCGCAGCCGACGCCGATGAAGAAGAAGCCGAGGTAGAGCAGGACGACGGTCGGCGCGAAGATGATGAGCAGGAAGCCCGCGACGGCGAGCAGGCTGCCGCCGATGACGACGCGCTCCTGGCCGAGCTTCTGCACCGTCCAGTCGCCGAGCAGGCGCATCGTCAGCATGGCTGCCGAAAAAACGGTAAAGCCCGTGCCCGCCAGAGCCATGTCAAAGTGGCGGACCGTCGTGAGGAAGACACCGCCCCAGTCCATGATGGCGCCCTCGACGAGAAAGGCGATGCAGGCAATGATGCCGACGAAGGTCACGATGCCCTTCGGCAGGGCGAGCAGCTTGCCACCAGCATCGCCGCCGTACGGCAGCAGATGGCGCGAGGCCGCGAGCGTCACGAGCACCATGACGGCGGCCGCAATCCCCGTCGAGGCGAGAGGCGTCAGTGAGAACGTGCCGACCCAGATGCCGAAAAGGCCCGCGCCAGCAAAACCGCCGACACTCCAGAGCGCGTGCATACCGCTCATGAGGCGTCGCCCCGCCGCTTTCTCAACGATGACCGCCTGGATGTTGACGACGACGTCGATGCAGCCCATCGTCGCACCGAAGATCAGCAACAGCGGTATGGCCAGCTGGAAGGAGGACACCGTGCAGAGCGCGAGCAGCAGCGCGCCATAGACGAGCCCCGCAGCGGTCAGCACCCTGCGGCAGCCGAGCCGCACCGCCGCCGCGCCCGAGAGCGGCATCGTCAACAGAGAGCCAATGCCGATGCATAAGAGCAGCATACCAAGCACATCCTCCGCAATGCCGAGCCGCGCCTTTAAAAGTGGCACCAGAGGCGCCCACGAGGCCGCACCGAACCCCCCGACAAAAAAGATGGCCCGCGTCGCATGCTGTTCCGCCAGGCCAGGTTTTTCATATTCTTGTATCACGCAATCCTCTCCCTTTCTGTAAACACAGTAAACACGCCCATTGTAGCATAGACCGCCACATTTTGCCATTGCCTTTCGCACAGGGACGAATCAATCCATAAAAAACGAAAAAACGTCCGGCATCAGACGTTTCACGGTGCCGGACGTTTTGTGTGGCGATTTGGCTTGGACGAGATGCCAATCACTTACTTAAGAGCAGCTTGCAGACGGCGCAGCCCATGAGCTTGAGAGAGTAACCGAGAGCGCGTTCATCGAAATCGAAATGGGAGTCGTGATGACCGGCGGCGAGGTCGGCGCCGACCATCATGTAAGCTGCCTGTCCGCCGTGCGACTGGACGCGCTCCATGAAGTAGGAGAAATCCTCGCTGGCGCCGAACGGGCACGCACCGACGACTTCATTGAAGATGCCAAGGCTCTTCGCCTCTTCTTCCAGGAAAGCGGCAAGCTCTGGCGAGTTGCTGCCGCCGGCTGCGCCGCCGACTTTCTCGATGTCGACCTTGACGTCGTACATCATGGCCGCGGCCTTGATGATGCGCTGGGCTTCCGTCTCCATGAAGGCATTGATCTCGCTCGTTGCGCCGCGCGTCTCAAGGCAGAGCAGTGCCTTATCGCCGATGATATTGCGGCCGCTACCCGCATCGAGACGGCCGACATTGATGCGCGAAGCCCCTGCCGAATGGCGCGAGATGGCATGCAGGTTGAGCGTGGCACAGGCAGCGGCCAGCAGTGCGTTCTTGCCCTGCTCCGGCGCAGCGCCGGCATGAGCCGGAACACCCTGGAAGCGGGCATCGTACTTGCTCGTCGCCAGGAAGCCCGTGACGTTGCAGGCAACAGTTCCCGTCTTGCGCATCTTGAAACCGAAGTGCGCGCCGAGCATGTAGTCGACATCATCGACAATGCCGCTCTCGACCATGGCATGCGCACCGCGCACGCCCTCTTCTGCCGGCTGGAAGCAGAGCTTGATGGTACCGCGCAACTGGTCTTTGAGGCTGGCCAGCAGCCTGGCCAGCGCGAGGCCGACCGTCGTGTGGCCGTCGTGGCCGCAGGCATGCATCGCCCCTGCATGACAGGAGGCAAAGCCCTCCTTATTGGCACGGTGCGCCGCCTCTCTCGTCTCCGTCACATCGTTGGAATCCATGTCGAAGCGAACCGCGACAACAGGGCCGTCCTCCGAGAACTTCATGACGCCGAGCACGCCCGTGCGGCCGCCGTCCATCTTCTTGACCCAGTCAGGATCAGCGCCTTCTGCGATGGCGCGCTGCTGCTCCTTGGCGAGTTTCTCAGCCGATGGCACGCCCATCATAGCATCCTGACGAATGGTATCAGCCCCCGTCTTGACCGTGTAGCCGAGCTCTGCGAGCGTCTTGGCTACCTTGGCCGCCGTGCGGAACTCTGTCCAGCCCGGCTCCGGATGGGCGTGCAGGTCGCGTCGGCAGGATATCATATTCTCCTGCATATCATCAGCAAATTTCAAGATTGTCTCTTTGAGGTTCATCGTTATTCCTCCTATACCTTATCCTCAAGACAAGAAAAAGGTGCCGCAGAGCAGCACCTCCTATTCATCAGAAGAGCAGGATCAGCATGCCGACCGTCAGCGCGCAGAGCATCGGGATGGCATTGCGTTTCGTGATCTCCATCGGGTTGACACCAGCGATACCAGCGCAGATGATGGTCGCGCCAGCGATTGGCGACATCGTGCGCCCCAGCGTGCCGCCGAGCGTCGCCATGCTGCCCATCTGGACCTGCGACATGCCGAAGTCCGGTGCATACGGCGTGATGGCTTCATTGAAGGCAAACGTAGCCGCGTCGCCAGAGCCAGTCAAAAGGCCGAGCAGGAACGGGCCGAAAGCCGCACAGATCTTGACGATGGCCGGATTATTGAGCATCGCATCGATGAACCACTTGACAAGGCCAATCGATGTGAGGCCTGCGACGAAGACGCCTGCCGAAATGATGATGCCGATGATGCTGCCATACGCCTTGCCCATGCCCTCAAAGAAAGCATCGCAGAGCGCTTTCGGCTTGGTGCGCGTAACAACGAGCGTCAGGAGTGCACCGATGATCATAGCCTGTGGTACACCCATCTTGAGGATTGGCACAAGTTTCGTCGAGCCAAGCAGCAGGATGACGATCGGGACAACCGGCATCAGCGCATAGAGGTAGTTGACCTTGAAGTTCGCATCGACCTGCAGGTGCTCGGGGACATGCCCTTTATCTTCCTTAAGCACATGCGCGATGATCGTGATGCAGATGGTCGCTACGAGCAGAGAAGCGAGGTTTGCTTTGTAGTGAAAGCCAATGACATCCATGACATCGACTCCAGCAATCTTCGCAACAAAGGGGTTGTGCGCAAGGCCAGGGTTCAGCATGCTGCCGTACGTTCCGCATTTGACGGCGGCAGCCGCAAGAGCAGGACCGACACCAGCCGCCATGAGTAGCGGGATGAAGATGGCACCAGCCGCAGCCGCCGTGCCAGCGGCACTCGGCAGTGCGATGTTGACGAGATACGTGCAGATGACGACGCCCGGTATCAAGAAGAAACGGACGCGCGAAATCACAGAGGCCATTGCATTGATCAGATGCTTATCGCATTCCGTGAAGCGCACAGCCAGTGCAAAGCCCATGACCGAGCAGACCGCCTGAATCAAGCCGCTGTTCGTCATGCTCTTCGCAAAGGCATCGAGTGCAGCCATCGGCACACCGCCGATGGCTGCCATGAGAATGCCGGAGCCAATCAGCGTGATGCGCGCATCCGCGCCCTTGACGAGCGCGTAGACGACACCGCAGACGATGATAGCACCAACAATCAGCATGAGTGTTACCATGCAGGATTCCACCTTTCTTGCAATAAATAAAAGTAATTATATCATTTAGTACATCATTATAAAGTTGCGGTATAATAATGTCAACAAACGCGAAATGAAAATCGCTAAGTATACAATAGAAATGGATGAGACGAGAGGAAGGATTTCACATGATTTCAAGCCAACGATTACTGCAGCAGCTTGCGGCATTGGAGAAGATTACTGCGCCGGGGCGGGGGATCAACCGGCTGGCGTTCACGGATGCGGACTGGCAGGGGCGCTCGTATTTGATGGGGCTGATGCGTGAGGCAGGCATGGAGCTGCGCGAGGATGCGTTTGGCAATGTCATCGGCCATGTGCAGGGCGCGGACGAGAGTCTGCCTGCTGTCATGTTCGGCTCGCATGGTGACAGTGTGCCGGAAGGCGGCAATTTTGACGGCATCGTCGGCATCCTCGCGGCGATTGAGACAGTCCGCTCGATGCGCGAGGACGGCTTCACGCCGAAGCGGCCGCTCGAAGTCGTCTTATTCCTCTGCGAGGAGTCGAGCCGCTTCTCAGCGGCGACGCTCGGCAGCCGGGCCATGCGCGGCGAGCTCTCGCATGAAGACCTCGTGCGGCTGCACGACAAGGAAGGCCACACGCTCTACGAGGTGCTCAAGGGACGCAGCCTCGACCCCGACCATATCGAGTCAGCACGCTATACAAAACCGCTGCGCGCCTTCCTCGAACTCCACATCGAGCAGGGCAAGGTCCTCGAACACGAAGGACTGCCCATCGGCCTTGTCACGGGCATCGCGGCGCCGACGCGCTTCTACGTCCATATCCACGGCAGTGCCGACCACAGCGGCGCGACGCCGATGAACCTGCGGCACGACGGTCTCTGCGCGGCAGCGGAAGTCGTGCTGGCGGTAGAGCGCGAAGCCTCGTCGTACACGGAATCCCCTGTTGTCGGCACGGTCGGTGTCCTCGAGGTCACGCCGGGCGCGATGAACGTCATCCCCGGCGAAGTCCGGCTCGGCGTCGACCTCCGCAGCACCTCAGGCAAGGCTAAGGACGCCGTCGAGCAGGCCGTCCGGCAGGACATCGCCTCCATCGCCGAAAAGCGTCAGCTGGCGTATGACATCGAGCCTGTCAGCAAAGAAGAGCCTGCGCGCATGGACGCGGCGCTCGTCGGACTGCTCGAGGACACAGCCAAAGAGCTCGCCTTTCCCTATCGCCGGATGATGAGCGGCGCCGGTCATGACAGCATGCACTGGGCCGACTACGCACCGACGGCCATGATCTTCATCCCGTGCCGCGCAGGCATCAGCCACAATCCAGCAGAGCACGCCGAACTCGCGGACATCGTGCGCGGCACCGAGCTGCTCTCCGCCGCCGTGCGCAAGCTCGCCAGCGAGTAAGTCGGACGGTCCGACAAGCCGACTGTCCGACCACACGAAGCAGATCATACGCAAGATACTACAACCATTCCCGACTGCCTGATGCTGCTCGTCACAAATCCAATCTCAAGGGATTGGATTTACGTCAGAAAGATAATCTGATACAATAGAATTGTACAGAGAATACATCTGAGCAGCGTTCCCCCTGCGGAGCGCACCATCCATGCATCATAAATCCGAATCACTATTGCATCAGAAAGGACAGCCCCATGACTGAAATAAACGAAAAAGAAGACCTCCTGCTGCTCGACAAGCAGCTCTGCTTCCCGCTCTACGCCTGCGCGCGCAAGATCGTCGCGGCCTACCACCCCTTCCTCAAGAAGATTGGCCTGACCTACACCCAGTACGTCACGATGATGGTCATCTGGGAAAAGAAAGAGATCTCCGTCCACGACCTCGGCGAGCGCCTCTACCTCGACTCCGGCACCCTGACCCCCGTGCTCAAGAAACTCGAATCCTTCGGCTACATCGAACGCCACCGCAGCACCGAGGACGAACGCGTTGTCATCGCCATCCTGACCGAGAAGGGCCAGGACCTCAAAGAACAGGCCCGCCAGGTCCCCGAGCAGATGAGCTGCCACCTCACCGACCAGGGCGTGACCTTCACCCCGGACGAAGTCACTGCACTGAAAGGAGAGCTCTACAAGATCCTCAACGGACTCAAATAACCGGCCGAAAAGAACCCCCGCCGAGCACGGTGCCATTCGCACCGCTCGACGGGGGTTCTTTTCTTCCAGTTGACAGTCTTGCCCATTGGGCCGGTCTTTTTTTGATGCGAAAGTTTCGTATTTTTTCAGCAGGGATATCTCATTTCAAAACGAAATAGTATAATTGATACAAGAAATCACGGCGCGTGCTCTGTCGTGTCAGGACGCGTGAAAGGGAGTTTTTACATGGACGAGGAGCCAATCAAGAAAAGACTGCACCGGTACTACGACCTCATTGCTGGCGGTGTCTGCGTGATCCGGCAGACGGCGGAAGAGCAGATTCTCTTTGTCAACGAGGAGATGCTGCGGATCTACCAGTGCGCGACGGAGGACGAGTTCTTCCAGCTGACAAAGGGGCGCTTTGCGGGGCTGATGGAGGCGGAGGACTACGTCCCGCTTGAAGCACGCACGAACAGCCGACACGGCGATTTAGATGAGGGTTATTCCTTCCTGACATTCCGCTGTTACACAAAGACGGGCAGCTACCGCCATCTCGAAGGGACGTTCCACAAGGTGAACAGCCCGGAGCTCGGCAAAGTCTGGATGATGAATCTCGTCAACAAGGAGCGCAACCTGGCCGTCAGTAATCTCGACCCTGTCACGGGCCTCCTGAACATGCACGCCTTCTACCAGCGCGTGCAGCAGAAGGTAGACGCCCTGCGCAAGGCCATGAAGCCCGGCGACCTCGAGGTGCGCTACTGCCCGGTCTACCTGAACCTGACGAATTTCAAGGTCTACAACGAGATGCACGGCATCTACGAGGGCGACCGCATGCTGCGCAAGATCGGGCAGCTCTTAAAGGGAGCCTTCCCCGCCTCATACATCACGCGCCTCTCAGGCGACAACTTCGCGCTCTTCGTGCCGCGCGACAACCTCGAGGCCAAGCTCAAGGAAGTCTGCCAGGCCGTCAACAACGAAGTCCGCATGCCCAACATCGCGATGAAGGCGGGCATCGGGTCGATTGAAACGGCGGTCAGCGTACACCGCCGTCCCATCACGACGTACTTCGACCAGGCGAAGCTCGCCTCCGACAGCATCAAGAAGGATGCAACGCGCTCGATTGCCTTCTACAACGAGTCCATGCGCCAGAGCATCGCCGACCGCATTTTCATTCTCGACAACCTCGACCATGCCATCCAGAAAGGTCACATCCGGGTCTACTACCAGCCGGTCATGCGCGCCATGACCGGCAAACTATGTGGCTGTGAGGCCCTGGCACGCTGGATTGACCCTGCGAAAGGGCTCCTGCCGCCGGACAGCTTCATCCCCGTGCTCGAAGAGTCGCGCCTGATCTCGCGCCTCGACTGCTACGTCATCGAAGAAGTCGCCAAGCTCCTGCGCTACCAGATCGACAATCACTTCCCGATGGTCCCGATTTCGGTGAACCTCTCACGCTACGACTTCCTGCTGATGGACCCGCTCGCCTTCGTCGAGCGCATCGTCGAACAATACCACATCCCGCGCTATTACCTGCGCATCGAAGTCACAGAGTCTGCGCTCGTCAAGAACCGGCACCTGCTCATCGAGAAGCTGCACCAGTTCCACCAGTCGGGCTATCAGGTCTGGCTCGACGACTTCGGCAGTGCCTACTCCTCGCTCAACGTCCTGCAGAATTACGAGTTCGACGAGCTCAAGATCGACCAGGGACTCCTGCGCTACTTCAACGAGGACAGCCGCAAGATCATCCGCTCCATCGTGCTGATGGCCAAAGAGATGGGTATCCACGTGCTGGCAGAGGGTGCTGAGACAAAAGAACACATTGACTTCCTGCGCGCCATCGGCTGTGAGAAGATTCAGGGCTATTACTACAGCCGTCCGATGCCGTACGAGCTCCTGCGCGAGCAATTCCAGGAGGCAGGCTGGCAAGTCGAGACCCTGCCAGAGGAGCAGGCCCTCGATGCAGCAGGGCTCGTCAACCTCATCACCGATGCCCCGGTCGCCATCTTCCAGTACCGCGAGGACCGCGCTGTCATCCTCAGCGAGAATGAGGCTTACCAGAATGCCCTCACCACGACCGGCACCAGCAGCCTTCAGGAATTCAATGCGAACATGCAGCAGCAAAGCTATCCGATGCGCGAGAAGTTCATGGCGTTCCTCGCGGCTGCGGTACACAGCAGCGGCGAGCGGCGCATGACCTTCGTCGAGAACGGCCAGTACCTGCGCCTGAGTGCCGAGAAACTCGCCGCTACACCAGATTTCACGCTCGTGCTCGCACGTCTCGCAAACATCACCTACGACCAGGACCTCACGTCATTCCAGCAGTACGAGACCGTCTTCCGCAATCTCATGCTCGTCTACGACGAGATCTACTTCCTGGATCGGAAAAAGAAAGCCCTCCACATCATCGAGAGCATGAACGCCTTCTGGCAGGCCGGTGATGTCATCACGGATTTCAAAGACAAGATAGACGCCTATGCCCGCCAATTCATCTACGCCGACGACCGCACGCGCTTCCGCCAGTTCCTCGACCCAGAGGCGATCTGCCGTCAGGCCGAGCGGTCCGGCCGCTCCGAGGCCATCGAGATGTTCCGCGTGCAGAAGCCGAATGGCCGCTTCGTCTGGATGATCTTCGACGCCATCGTCATCTACAAGAGCGCCACCAAGGACATCCTGATCTGCGTGCGCGAGAATATCTGGGAACGCCAGGAGAACCTGTACGCCCTGCTGCCGCAGTTCCTGTCCGACCTGAATCCGGACAGGCTTCCCCCGTCTCCCGCAGACGAAGATGCCGCACTCTGGCGCGCCGTCTGGAATTTCTCGCCCGACCCCGTATACTGGAAAGATAGCGCACTGCGCTACCGCGGCGTCACGCCTGCCTTCCTCGAGTACGTCGGCATGAAGGATGCCAGCGAAATCCTCGGCAAGACGGATGCTGAACTCGGCTGGTGCCTGCAGGATGAGGACGAGGAGCAGGCTGAGCTCGCTGCCCTGCAGAAAGGGAAAATCTGCAAGGATTACCCTGCGACCCTTCTCGTGCACGGCATCCCGAAGCGCATCCTGATGACCTCCTTCCCCATCCACCAGCGCGGCAAGATCACAGGCGTCTTCGGCTACTTCCGCACGGCAGATGACAAGGAGGATCAGCGCCAGCTCGAGCTGCTCGGCATCCGCGACCATGTGACGGGACTCCTCGGCTACCGCGGCATGATCATGGCGGGCATGGAGATAGAAGAGGACCGCATCCACCGCCAAGAGGATTACCTGGCCCTCATCCTGCAGGTCCCCGAGATCAAGACGCTCGCCCACCAATACAGCCCCGAGGTTCAGCAGGAGATCCTCAAGACCATCAGGGACGGCATCCTCAAGCTCGGACCGATTTCCAGCATCGCCTCCTACATCGGCAGCGGCGTCTTTATCTGCTTCGGCAAGACACGCTTCCTCGACGGCCTGACCGAAAAAATCGAACAGCTGAAGGCGCACCTCGAGGGTCTCACCTCAATCGCCGGGGTCAGCTGTACCCTGACGCTCAACTACTCCACCATCCGCGGTTCAGAAGCCCATGGCTTCAACACGCTCCTCTATCAGCTCGCCAAGCGCCTCAACGATGTCACCAGCCAGCGCTGGCACTTCGAGCGGCCGCACGGCGAGATCATCGAGCTGAACGTCAGCCAGCTCGACAGCCTAGACGATGGCATCGCGCTTACCGACATCGCCACCTACGACTTCCTCTTTCTCAATCACGCCATGCTGCGCATGATGCACCTGCCGGATACACCCGATGCCTACAAGGGCAAGAAATGCTATGAGCTGCTGGCCGGGCGCGCAGCCCCCTGCGCCGACTGTGCCAACAGCATCCTGGCGCGGGATGCCTTTCGCACTTGCCGCCGTACCATGCGCTTCACGAGCGGTTCCGTCCTGCAGCGCGACACCCTCGTGCCGTGGAAGGGCAGGACCGCGCGCCTCTCCATCACCACCGACCTGCAGCACGGCCAGATGGGGAATGAGCAGGAGCGCAATAGCCTGCTGCGCCGCGAAGAAGTCATCAACGACATCATCTCCCTGGGCATGCAGGAGTCCGACCCCGAAGAAGGCATCCACAAGATCATAGCCAAAGTCGGCGAAATCCTGCAGGCTGAACGCGTCCTGATCTTCGAGGAGGGCGAAAACGACACCGTCAGCGCGACATACGAATGGCGCCGCGACACAACAGGGTCCCTCATGAAAGACGCACAGAACATCCCGCGCGCGCGGCTCCAGCCGCTCTACGACCACTTCGCCCACAGCCGCATGCTGATCCTCAATGACACCGACGCCTTCGTGCAGCTCCATCCGGGATTCCAGCCCGTGCTGCACGGTATCACGAGCCTCGTCTCCGGCCACCTCATGCAGTCGGGCCGCTCCATCGGCTTCACTGAAGTCATCAACCCGGCCTCCGAAACCTTTGCCTCGGCCACCTTCCTGCTGAGCTCCCTGACGAGCGTCGTCGCCATCATGCTGCGCAACCGCGACATGATCCGCCGCCTCGAATCTTACAGCTATCGCGACCAGCTCACAGGTGTCGGCAACCGCCGCGCCCTTCTCTCCTACATCCGCACCATCCCCGACGGCACCTCGCTCGCCTTCATCTTCGGGGACATCAACGGCCTCAAGAAAGAGAACGACACTAAGGGCCATGAAGCAGGCGACCGCCTCATCCAGCGCTCTGCCGACGTCCTCGTCGAAGCCGCAGACCGCGAGCACGTCTTCCGCATGGGAGGCGACGAATTCCTGCTGATTGCCGAGAACAAGACCGCGCAGGAAGCCGACGCGCTCCTCCAACAGCTCCAGGCCACCTACGCCGAGCGCCACCTCAGCGTCGCCCTCGGCTGCACCGTCCAAAAGAGCCCCATCACCAACATCGACGCCGTCCTCTCCGAGACCGACGCCCTCATGTACGAGAACAAGCGCCGCATGCACGAACAGGCCGGTCAAGTATAAAAACGCGTAAAAAAATGCCAGCAACAAGGTAGACTCGAATCCCCATGTTGCTGGCATTTCTGCTATCACAATTCAATTGAGGGACGCACAACACGTCAGCAGACTTCTCGCCTGCGGTTTGCCTGACTGTCTCCGTCACACTTTGCCGTAAAGCTCGATGAAGCGCGCGACAGACATGCCGTGCTGCTCCAAGAGACGCTTGCCGGTGAACGTGAGGTTGCGTTCCTTGAGTCCTTTCTTAATGATGTCAATGCAGGCGCGGCCCATCTCGCTCGTGGTGTCAAAGGGCTCTTCCTCGACATCGAGGGCAATTGCATCGCCGAACATCTTGATGGCATCCATCTCCCAGGCCGCGTTGTCGGCCTTTGCCTGCACTTCGCGCTCCACCGCCGCGCGGATATCTGCGTCGCGCTTCCGGTAGTCCTGCTCGATGGCCTTGTAGAGAAACGCAGGCAGATCCTTGACATTCCGCTTCTCCGCCAGCTCTAGCGCGTACTCCATGCGCCGCTTGAACTCCGCATTGCTGCCGCAGAGCGTCGTGAGCTTGTTGATAGTCTGCTCCGATAGGCCATGCCATTCCCGCTTCGGTAAGGCACGCTCCAACGCGATTGTCTCCTTCACTGCGGCATCTGGTGTCACATGGCTGCAATCCATCGTGAACGTGAACCCCGTTATCTTTCTCCCCGTCTTCGTCGGCTCATAGCTAAGCTGATACTGCGTCCGCTGATTGATTTCACGAAGAGGCGCATCCAATACACGCCGCTTGAACTCTGCCATGAGCTTATACTTTCCTTCATCCACATTGAGCAAGAACCGCAAGTCGTCCACTTCGATGTGTCGGACAATCTTCTTTCCCTGCATCGTCCCCCGATACTGCAGCATCAATTCCAAGAGACGGATTGCATATGCCGACGACAACTGGAAGATCTGTTTGAGTCCAATCCTCGTATACCCCTTGCGAGATTCGTAGATATCCAGCAGGAACGGCCGCATGTTGTGGTTAAACTGGATGCGCAGGCCATCCTTTGGTTTATAGCGGATGACATCGAAGACCGTGTAGATGACAAAACCTCCCTTGCCATCCCGCAACTTGATGGTACGTTCCATCAGGCCGTCACAGACTTCTTCAAGCCTTGTGAGATATGAGCCATTGCCAAAGATTGCTTTGAGCTCGCCGGGCTTTAAGTGCAGCTCTTTAAACTCATGGTCATAGTACTTATCTTTCTCAGACAGGTGTGGGTTGACTGCCGCTACCGCCAGCAGGAACAACCGCATCTCCAAGGCATTCATCGGTTTCCTGGCTTCAATCAACGGATTCGATTGGTAGACTTCAGGGGATTTCTCTCGTTCCATCTGTATTCTCGCTTTCTACACAAAACATTGGCGAAATGTAACCTGCTGTCCCCAAATCGCTTCGTTGACCTTAAAATACAGGTTATTTTTTGTACACATATTATGTTACACCAATTACATGTACATGTAAATAGATATATTTTCCATATAAAATACAATATCAGGTTATAAATCGTACATGTTAAGGTTATTATCCGTACGTATAAAAAGCAAAAATTGGTTACAATCCGTACATGCATAGGTTACAATCTGTACATATATTTCCCCGCAAACCCTTGTGCCACAAGGCTTCCAGACGCCGAAAGCATAGAAAGCATTTATGCTAAAAGCAAGCAAAGCATAGGGCTGTTATCCACAGCCTCCAGCTTGCTTGCTTTTTCGCATAACATCTTTCTATTTTCATCGAACTTGCTGGTACCGACTCTGCCACATCCAAAAAAGGACTAGATGTGACCTAATTACCCTGTCGAATCCCATGCAATCTTGTTCTCCCTCTAGTGGTTCCGCTCTATTTTGGATTAAGGGATATACAAACAGCGACCTTCCATCTTTACCTGAGCTGCTAAATCACAATCTGTTTCCATTCAGGTCACATATTGTCCCTAGAATTTCCCGCAAGACCTTATACCGAAAGCGTTTCCTTTCACAATGATCATTTTTTCAGATACTGGTCGAAGAAATCCGTGATGATCTTGAGCACAGGTTCCTGGACCCAGTATTTGCCGCCGTGTGCAGCGCCGGTGACGAGGTAGCGCTCACTCGGGATGCCGCTTTTCTGCAGGGCCTGGTAGAGCAGGTCAGTCTGGCTCAGGGAGACGACGGTGTCGGCCGTGCCGTGCATCAGGAGCATCGGGGCGCTCGTCTTGCTGATGTAGTGGATGGGGTTGGCCGCCTCGGCTGCCTGCTTGTCGGCGAGGATGCCTCCGTCACGGCCGCCGAAGACAGGCGAGCCGTTGACCCAGAGGGCTTCCGTCGCGCCAGCAGAGCGGTGCTTTGCCTGGACTTCTTCGGAGAAGTCGGCGCCAACTTGCGTGAGGTCAGAGAGCCCGTAGAGGTCGACAGCGGCCTTGACATCGCTCGTGACCTGGAGATTCTCGCCCTTGTCGAACGTCGTCGTGCCGCTCGTCGTACCTGCCATGGCCGTCAGATAGCCGCCTGCACTGCCGCCGACAATGCCGACGCGCGCCGGATCGATGCCGAAGCGGTCGGCATTCGCCTTGAGGTAGCGGATGGCCGCCTTGACGTCCTCGAGCGGCTCCGGGAATTTCGCCGTCGGCGCGACGCGGTAGTTGATGCTGCCAACGACATAGCCGTTCTCTGCCAGGTGCATGCGGAGCTGGATGCCATTGTCCTTGTTGGCATTGATGAAGCCGCCTCCCGTGACAAAGAGGATGGCGGGCTTCTTCTCCTTCGTCTTCGGCTGCAGGATGTCCATCTGCATCGGCACATTCGCATAACCGCGGCTCGGCACCTGCTCGTAGACGACGTTCGAGATCAGTCCGACTTCCGTCTTGTCCGCCTTGACATCGAGGACCTTGCTCGCCACATGGCCCGGCATGTCCTTCGTCGCCGAATCCACATGCACCTGCGGCTGCGCTGGTGCTGCCATGGCCGACTGCCCCATCATCATAATGCCGCCAGCCATCACCGTCGTCATCGCCATCTTGACCATCTTCTTGTATGTTGCGTTCATTGCGCTCCTCCTGATTTAATACTACGATATAGTACCATTATAACACACATCGCACTAGTATGGCCATCATGTCTGTCGCTTATTATTGTATTGCAAAATTAAATTTGACAAAATAAAAGAGAGCATGTATAATGAAGTCATAGAGATGAGACATACCCGCAGCAGGCCGAGCGCTTCTGCGGCGTGCATAGAACCAGAATACCCGAACAGAAAGGAAGATCATCATGAGCATCTACGATTTCACCGTCAAGACGAGCCAGGGCAAGGAAAAGTCGCTGGCAGACTACAAGGGCAAAGTCCTGCTGATCGTCAATACGGCCAGCAAGTGCGGCTTCACGCCGCAGTTCGATGACCTGCAGAAACTCTACCTCGCCTACAAGGACAAGGGCTTTGAGATCCTCGGCTTCCCGTGCAACCAGTTCGCCGCACAGGATCCGGGTAGCAACGAAGAGATCCAGCAGTTCTGCCGCTACAACTACGGCGTGACGTTCCAGATCTTCGAGAAGGGCGATGTCCGCGGCGAGACGGCCCAGCCGCTCTTCCAGTACCTCACGAAGGAGAAAGGCTTCGAGGGATTCGACAAGGACCATCCGAACGCCGCAGTACTCGAGGACGTCCTCAAGAAGAACTTCCCAGAGTACCTCGAAGGCGACGGCATCAAGTGGAACTTCACGAAGTTCCTCATCGACCGCGACGGCACGGTCGTCAAGCGCTTCGAGCCGACGAAAGTCCCGTCGGCCATCGCTGCAGACATCGAGAAACTGCTCTGACCGCCTGCGACAGTCCGACTGTGAACGTCTCAGGCGGAAGCATCTCATCTTCCGCCTGAGCAGCGACTGAGTCACCAGACTTGACCCGCTGAGGTAGAATACAATCGATATAATACACAGCAAAGATACCGGCGTACTGCTCATACGCCGGTATCTTTGTATCTATGCGGCTTTTGCTTGTCATCGGATTGGGCAATCAGCGGAGCATTCAGCAGGCAAATCCTAGCAGTGCGTTTGTGGGGCCTGCAGCTGACTTCCGCAGCGTCTCGCTCAAGCCTGATGATGGCAGCCATGCCCATGTCCATGGCCGTGCCCTTCGCCGTGATGCTCGCAGCGGACGGCGGGGTCGTAGGCGAGGCGGTCTGCCAGGAAGTCGGCTGCTGCCTTGTCAGCCTCGCCCTGCACGCCGCCGTAGAAGCGGATGCCTGCTGCCTTCAGAGCGTTCTGTGCGCCCGCGCCGATGCCGCCGCAAATCAGGACATCGACATGCGCTTGCTGCAAGAGCGTGACGAGTGCGCCGTGGCCTTCGCCGTTGTTCTCCAGCACATGCGTCGATTCGATGGCGCCATCTGCCACTTCGTAGATCTTGAACTGCTCGCTGCGGCCAAAGTGCTGGAAGACCTGACCGTTATCATAAGGGATTGCCAATCGCATAAGAATCCTTCCTTTCGTTGCGCTGAGATCTGGCGGCACATCCATCGATGCGCCCCCTGCGGTATGGGGCTGCGGCAGGCAGCGGGATTGCCCACAGCCATGGCCTTGCTGCGGGCAGAGCTCGAAGTTCCCGCCTGCGATTTGCAGTGGGCGTCCTTCGACAAGAGCCCCTGCCAGGCGGCGCCGTGCCCTCGTGTAGATGCCTTGCACCGTCGTGCGGGCCACCCCCATCTGCACAGCACATTCTTCCTGCGTCATGCCCAAGTAATCCATGAGGCGGATGCACTCATAGTCTTCGATCTCCATCCGCACGGGTGCCTTGGCCTCATCCGGCTGCGGCGCAAAGCGCGCATACAAGGGCATGGCGCAGACGCGCCGCGCCTTTGTCACTCTCCCCATACGTTTCACCTCAATCCGCCTTCCATATTATTGACATATGTCATCTACTGTCAGTATAGCGAATTTGCTGACATATGTCAACATAAAATGAGGGCACAGGGATGTGTCGGAGGACTCCGACAAACTGACAGTCGGATAGTCGGGCAGGCGGACGGTCAGTTTGATAGTCGGACCTTCCGCGCCAAAAAGTCCAGCGCTGGACTTTTTCACCACAGAAGTGACGAATTCTCATAACAGTACGTTCTTTTTCAGGGGCTTTGTGTTACAATGAGGATACGAGTTACAACTGGCAAGGGAAAGTAAGGAATACGGTATGATTACACACACGAGACGAACGCATCTGGGACGGCAGGAATTCCTGCAGGCAGCGGCTGAGCACCTGCAGCAGGAGTGGCGTGAGGGGCACCACATCAAGTCCTGCCCGGTCTTCTTCAACATCACGAATTTTCATCTCTACAATGCCGCGCATGGCTTCCGGCGGGGGGATCTCTGCCTGCAGCACATCGAGAACATCCTGCAGGAGGTGTTCCCCTGTCAGCTGGTCGTGCACCTCGGATCAGATACCTTCGCCGTTCTCGCAGATACGGCAGATGTACAGGTGCGTATTGACACGGCCTGCCAGCGCGTGCTGGCCTTCATCGGGAACCCCAACATCGCGCTGAAGGCAGGCATCCGCTTCCTCACGGGACTGCCCTCAACGAAGGACCTCAATGTCGCCTTTGACAGCGAGGCCAAGATTGCCTGCGACACGATCAAGAAGGATGCTTCGCGCCACTGGGCCGTCTACACGGAAGAACTCGGCCTGCGCCACCAGATGCAGAACTACGTGCGCGAGCACCTGGACCAGGCCATGGCCAAGGGTTACATCCGCGTCTACCTGCAGCCCGTCGTCCGCACGCTGACGGGCCGTCTCGTCAGCGCAGAGGCGCTCGCGCGCTGGGAGTCGCCGCAGTACGGCACGATCGCGCCGGGCATCTTCATCCCCGTGCTCGAGGAGGCGCATCTCATCCACAAGCTCGACGCCTACATCCTCCACACCGTTGCCAAGATGGCGCGCGAAAAGCTCGATGCGAACCTCCCTGTTCTCCCCATCTCGGTCAATCTCTCACGCCTTGACTTCCTGCTCCAGGACCCGTTCGCCGTCGCCGAGACGATCCGCGAAGAATACCGCCTGCCGCTCGGCCTCATCCAGATCGAGGTCACGGAAAACGCGCTGGTCGACAGAATGGACTCGGTACTGAACGGGATCCAGAAGTTCCAGAAAAAAGGCTATCCCGTGCTGCTCGACGACTTCGGCAGCGGCTATTCCTCTCTCAATGTCCTGAAGGACTACGACTTCGATACGATAAAGTTTGATATGAAGTTCCTGCATCCCTTCACCGCGAAAAGCCGCAAGATCCTCAAGTACCTCGTCAGTATGGCCAAGGATCTCTCCGTCCACACGCTGGCTGAAGGTGCGGAGACAAAGGAGCAGTGCGATTTCCTGCGGGAAATCGGCTGCGAGAAGATACAGGGCTACTATTATGGCAAACCGGTTCCATGCGAGGACTTCCAACAATACTGCTTGGATAACGACCTGCACCTGGAGAGCCGCGACGATACCGAACTCCTCAACAAGGCCGGGCTCGTCGACATGAACCAGACGGCCCCGGTCGCCATTCTCTACGACGACAATGAGCAGATGACCATGCTGCAGGCCAATGCACTCTACCTCGACGCCCTGCACAGCATCGGCACGCCGAGCGTCGAGCGCGTCAACATCAACTTCCGCTCGAAGAACTTCCCGATGAACGAGAAGTTCCGCCGCTTCCTCGAGCGCGGCAAGGCGACGGGCCAGTGGGAGTCGATGATGTATGTCGACAACGGCCAATACATGCGCGTCAAGATCAAGGAGCTTGCCGCACGCGGCACCCATTCAGTCCACCAGCTGCACCTCTCCAACATCAGTGCCGACAAGGCCTTCGACGACACCCACTCCCACCGCTTCGACACAATCGTGCGCAATGTGCTGCAGACCTATGATGCCATCTGGTACATCAACCTCGACCAGGACGTCATTGAAATCATTGAGTCACTGACAGAGACGCGCGTCGGCATGCAGTTCCACGATACAGCGGCAACCATGCAGCGCTTCGCCAGCCGCTACGTCCATCCGGCCGACCGCGAGCGTTTCCTCGCCTTCGCGGCTCCCGCTGCCCTGTACGAGCGTGCCTCGACCAGCCCGAAGTCCTTTATCACAGCGCCCTTCCGCATCCTGATGTCGGACGGCCACTATGTCTGGATCTTCTTCACGAGCATGGCACTCTTCAAATCGACCTCGCGCGAGATGCTCATCTGCTTCAACAGGAATTTCATAGAGCAAATTCCCGACCGCACGGTCATCATCCGCCAGATGCTCGAGAGCTACGGCATCGCCAAAGACTTCTTCGCCGCCGGACAGGACCCCCTGTACCAGGGAGCCTTTGCGACCATGCTCGAGGACATGGATGTCGAATTCTTCTGGAAGGACCGCCAGCACCGTTTCTGTGGGGCCAGCCGCGCCTTCCTCAAGGCCCGCGGCGTCCGTGATATCGCCGAGATCCGCGGCCGGACCGATAAAGAGCTCGGCTGGCAGCTGCTCGCCGAGCAGGCCTACGAGACAGAAGAGACCGTCATGCGCACTGGCACCCCTCTGCTGGGCGTGCACGAGCAGATTGATATTGGACACCGCCTCCAGGAAATCCGCGCAGCAAAATTTCCCATCCGTCAGGACGGCCAGGTCATCGGCATCTTCATCAAGCTGAGCACCCTCGTGGATGCACCGGCGCGCCGGGAGCAGGACGCCGCACTCGGCCTCATCGACGAGGAAACACACCTGCTGAGCTACTGCGGCATGCTGCGCGATGCTCTGCTGTACGCCGACGAGTACCGCCTGCACGGCAACGACTACACGGCCACTCTGCTCGACGTGCCCGAGTTCGATGGCATCGGCATGAAGTACGGCAAGGATTTCCGGCGCCACCTGCTGCAGAAGATTGTCGCACTACTGCACAAGGACCTGCCTGCCGCCTGCAGCATCGCCCGCGTCGGCAGCTGCTGTTTCATCATCTTGTCCAAGAATGCACAGGACAACGGCCTGCAGGAAGCCGCACTCAGGATTACACAGGAAGTCCATGCGATCCGCGAGGTCGACGGCCATCCCTGCACGCTCTACATGCACTACGCCAAGGCGCACGGCGCCGAGGTGCGCAGCCTCGACAGCCTTATGCGCCTGCTGATCCAGCGCCTGCAGCGCGCCGAAGAAAAGCGCTACGGGCTGACCCCCTACAGCAACGACAACCTCCTATTCTCACGGGATCTCTTCGATACGCTGCCCTTCGGCGTGATTATCTCCGACCCCGCGACACACGAGCTCCTCTACCTGAACCAGGCCCAGCGCAGAGAGCTCGGCCTGACCTACGATGAGCCGCTTGCCGGGAAGACCTGCTACCGCCTCCTGATGGGAGCGAACGCCCCGTGCGATAACTGCAACGAGAGCAAGCTCCGGCACAACGTCTGCCAGGTCCACATCTACCACAACGATACCATGAACGCCAATCTCCTGCTCTGCCACACGCTCGTCCCGTGGAACGGCAAGTCCTGCCATTTCTGCATGGCCATCAACCTCGACAAATACCAACAGCGCCATGCTGCGCACGACAAGGTCCTCTATCAGGAGCTCTCCATAAACGACATCATCCGCGCAGGCATGTACGAGATCGACCCGGAGAGCGGCATCCGCAAGATGATGAACCGCCTCGGGCACCTGCTCTCAGCCGATCATCTCCTCATCGCCGAAGAAACGGCGACGATGCTGCGCTGCTCCCACTTCTGGGATGCACAGGATGCCCTGCCACTCTCGCGCGAGATCCAGCCCTTCCCGCGCGAGGAGATTCATTCGCTCTACGAGCACTTCCTTAAAGAGCCCGTCTTCACCATCGACGACGTCGAAGCCTTCTGCCGCGACAACGGCTACGCGCCGCGCCTGCCGAACCTCCAGCGCCTGATCTTCGTGCGCCTGCGCCTCGACGACCGTGCCTACGGCTACCTCGAGGTCATCAATCCCGCGCCCGAACAGATGGAAAAAGCGCTCCCGCTCTTGCAGGCACTCGCGCGCTTCTTCTCCATCCTGCTGCGCAACCGCAACCTGATCCGGCACATCGACCGCCTGGGCAAGATTGACCCGCTGACAGCCATCATGAACCGCCGCGGCCTGCTCGACTATCTTCAAAATCTGCCCGACAACCGCCAGTATGCCTTCTTCTTCGGAGATCTCAACGGCCTCAAGGAGACGAATGACCGCCTTGGGCACGAAGCCGGTGACACGCTCATCAAGGCCGCTGCCAGCCTCCTGGAATCCGCCTGCCCCACAGACGCCGTCTTCCGCATGGGAGGCGACGAATTCCTCATGGTAGAAGAAATCCAAGACAGTGCGCAGGCCGGTGCCATCTGCGCCCAGCTCCACGACCGCTTCCGCACTGCAGGCATCAGCATCGCCCTCGGCTACGCCCTCGCCCGCACACCCATCGACAACATCGACACCGTCCTCGCCAAAGCCGACCGCCGCATGTACCAGGAAAAGATCCAGCACCACCAGACACGCCACCAGCACATCGATATCGATAATTGAAAAAAGTTTCTTTTACCGTATAATTTAGCATATCAAGACGCGGTCCGGACAAGGACGGGACTTTTGCATGGCAGAGGAGGAGATGAGAGCATGAGACGCAATATCATCACTACGGCTGTCTTTTTGATTGGGATTACGATATACCTGGCGCTGCTGGGGCACATCGTGCAGAATCAGTCTGTCATGCAGCGGGAGGAATGCGCACAGGCAGCCAAGATCTACGCGGATGAGCTCGAGAAGGACTTTGGCACGAGCCTTTCGGTAACGGAGACGCTGGCCTACATGATTGCCGATACAGGAGAGCGGCCGCAGCATTTTGAAGAGCTGGCCAAGGAGATGCTCGCGACGCGCCCCTATGTGGCCAGCATCCAGCTGGCGCCGCAGGGCCGCGTGACGGATATCTACCCGGAAGATGCGGCGGGCCTGGGGAAGGTCGACCTCTTCTCGCTGGAAGACCGGCTGGGAAGCCTCGTCTACAGCCGTGACACGGGGATTGCGACCATGCAGGGGCCCTTCCAGGTGACGGACGACTACACGGCCATTGCGATGCGCCAGCCGGTCTACCGAGAGAACGCAGCGGGACAGCAGGAGTTCTGGGGCTTTACGATTGCCGTCCTCAAAGTGCCGGACGTCTTTGAAGCGACGGTGAAGTCGCTCGAGGCGACACACCATGCTTACCGCATCTCCAAGACCTCTCCAGGGCAGGATACGTACCAGGTCATCCTGGCCTCGGATGACCTCCCGGAGCCGACAGAGGCGCAGGTCTTCACGTACGGCGGGTGCAAGTGGAAGCTGGAGGTCGCCCCCGCCTGGGGCTGGCGGATGCCGCCGCCTCTCGCGATCACCCTGTCGATCGGCCTGATTCTCGTATTTCTGGTGACCTTCCTGACGCATGCCCTGCTTCACTTGCAGGACGGCCGCCGTTACCTGCGCCAGCTAGCCGATACCGATGCGCTGACGGGGCTCAACAACCGCCAGGGCTTCGATACGGCTGTCGATGCGTATCTGGACAAGGTCTCCAAGATCGGGGCCGTCGGCGTCATGATCGATATCGATGATTTCAAGCGCATCAACGATCTCTACAGCCACAATACCGGAGATGAAGCACTGCGCAGTCTGGCCAATGATCTGCGCGAGGCATTCCCTGCGCCCGCCATCGTCGGGCGCAACGGCGGCGATGAGTTCTGCATCTTCCTGCCGGACTGCACGGCATCGGAAGCCAATGTCCTGCTGCAACGGTTCAGCGCGCGCGACCTGACGTTCACATTCGGCGACCAGCAGCATGCCTACACCATCTCGATCGGCTACGCCGCCTATCCGTCGCAGGGGATCTCACGCACCGACCTCTTCCGCTGCGCCGATGCGGCGCTCTACGCCGTGAAACTTCACGGAAAGCACGGGGTCCGACTGTATGCACCGAGCGTCGCCAAGGAGGACCGCAGCCAGCTGGCATTCGGCCTCAAGGACATTATCATGCACTTCCCGGGCGCAATCCTCATCTACAAGGCCACGGGCAAGGAGGAAATCCTCTTTGCCAACAACGAGCTCATCCGGCTGTTCGACTGCCGGACACTCGAGGAATTCCAGCAGTTCACCGGCGGCACCTTCCGCGGCATCGTCCATCCGGAGGAATACGAGGCCGTCGAGCAGAGCATCTGGGAGCAAGTCCAGCAGCCGAACAGCGACGGCAACGACGCCGTTCGCTACCGCATCATCACGAAGAGCGGCCAGGTCAAGTGCATCCTCGACAAGGGCCGCCTCGTCGAGACGGACGTCTACGGCAAGGTCTTTTATGTGCTCATGATCGATGAGAGCAACTGGTGACAATACAAAAAATAACCCTGTCCCATTCTCGGGGCAGGGTTATTTTGGTGCGGGCAAGTGTCAGCTCCGCTCCGTCCGGTGGCACCAGAGAGCGTCGGCGAGCAGCAGGACAGCGACGACATAGAACATATGGCGCAGTCCGAAGATGGCGACGAGATGGCCGCCAAAGAAGGCGCCGGAAAACATGCCGATGAATTGGAAGGACTGATTGAAGCCGTAGATGCGACCCATGCAGGCGGCCGGAGCGAGCTGTCGGATGAGGTTGTTGATGGAGGGCATGAGGCCTGCGACGGCGATGCCGTGCACGAAGCGCAGCAGGGCGAGCTGCCACGGTGCGGTCACGAGGCCCTGCGGGATGGCGGCAAGGCCTGCGAGCAGCAGGCAGGCTGGCAGGACGCGGTTCGACCCAATACGGTCGGAGAGGTGCCCGAGGCGCGAGGCGAACAGCATGCTCGCAAAGCCTGCACTCGAGAACACAGCACCTGAAACGACGGCAAGGTGCTCGGTCGTCGGAGCCAGTTCCTTGACATAGACCGTCAGGATCGGCTGGACGCAGGTCAGCGAGAACTGCATGATGAGCGTCGTCAGGAAGAGTCCGACGATGGCCCTGCGGTGCGGAAGCTTGGCAAACATCTCGCGCAGTCCGACTGTCGCCTTCTGGACAGCCGGACGGTGCGTCTCCCGGACGCGCGTCAGGGCGAGGCAGCCGAGCAGGCACAGCGTGCCGATGCAGAGGAAACTCGCGCGGATGCCTGTGAACTCCGCAAGGAAACCGCCGAGCAGAGGCCCCAGCAGGGCGCCTGTGACCTGTGACGAGAAGAACAGGCCCATGGCCCAGCCCGAGTGCTCCTTCGGCGTCTCCTGGGCGAGCAGCGGCACGACAGCCGCCTGGAAGCCCGACAGGCATCCCTGCAGGAGGCGCAGCGCCACGAGATGCCAGACCGACTGCGCAAACGACATTCCTATCATGATGAGGCCGAGCCAGCACGACGCGCGCAGGATCATCGGCTTGCGCCCATAGCGGTCCGCCAGGCGCCCCCATATCGGCGAGAAAATCGCGAGGCTGACGAAGTTGCAGCCGTAGACAATACCCGACCAGCGCGCGACCTCTCCCGCCCCTGTTACGCCGAGTTCCTCAATGTAGAGCGGCAGGATCGGCGCCATCTGACTCATCCCCACCGCTACGACGAATGACGCCACACAGCAGATGTAGAGATTCCGCCGCCATACCTGTAAATCCGAATCCATACCTTCACCATACCTTCCCGTTTCCTTCACGACCATTCGGTACACCTTTCGGCACCCGCATTTCTTTCATAGATTTTCCTCTCCTCATCCCTGACGGTCAAAAAGGAGCAAACCTCAACCGCATTTCAGTCATAAGTTCGTAGCGTATCCGATTATCATGCCTACTGCCCTTACAACCATTTTAGACACCTTTTCAAAATACCTTCAACCATTTTAGACACCTTTCGACGTTTCGGTACACCTTTCAAGCTCATGATTTCATCTTTCACCACAGCAAAAGTAAGCAATACCAAGGTTTTCCCGGCCATCAGCCTTGCCCGTCAGCCCTGCCATACAGCAACAACCAAACGGTACACCTTTCCAAAATGCCTTCAACCATTTTAGACACCTTTCGACGTTTCGGTACACCTTTCAAGCTCATGATTTCATCTCTCACCACAGCAAAAGTAAGCAATACCAAGGGTTTCCCGGCTATCAGCCTTGCCCGTCAGCCCTGCCATACAGCAACAACCAAACGGTACACCTTTCCAAAATGCTTTCAACCATTTTAGACACCTTTCGACGTTTCGGTACACCTTTCAAGCTCGTTATTTCATCTCTCACCACAGCAAAAGTGAGCAATGCCAAGGGGTTTCCGGCTATCGGCTTTGTCTGTCAACCCTGCCATACAGCAACGACCAAACGGTACACCTTTCACAAATCTTACCACAAAACAAGAACCTCATGCACCGGATGCAACATCTTCCGACACATGAGGTTCTTGTATCAGTTCATGTACTTCTGCTTGAAATCGTCGACAGTCATCTGATACCGCCTCAAGAGGCTTTCTGCCAAGGACTGGGAAGCAGGAGACTGCAAGTACTTCTTCACCAAGAGGATGGTATAGTCGCCAATCTCACTTGGCGCATCATCCATAGCCTCCAGAGCCGCATAGGTCTGTTCGAGACGCTGCTCGGCGGCTCCCTTCTCAGCAAAGACTCCATCCTGCTGTAAGTCTGCCGCTTCAGCTGCTTTCTCCTTCTGGCGCATGATTTCAGCTTTCTTTTCCGCTATCCGAGACTGCTCCTTGCCAGCCTCATCATTCTCGATGCACTTGATGAGCCATCCGCCAAGCGAATGTTTTCCCTTTCGGTACTTATAGGCATAGCGGATGTTGGCATCCAGCATCTTGAGGGTGTGTTTCTGGATCATCTTCCGCGCAACATCCTCTGTGATGTTCCACCGCTCGGGATTCATCATCCGCTGCAGCATCTCCTGTGCTTCATCCGTCAACTCTCTCGGGTTAGCAGGATGTTTTGAAAGAAGCGCTGGCGTTTTCTTGTTTTTTAGATAGAATGTGAACTCAACGCCCACATGAGCGCGGCCCCCGTCTTTATAATACGCATATTCTACCATAATGTCAGACTTTTCATTAATCTCATTGACAGCGACCTTTATGACCCGACTCTTCAAGTCCGACGTTTTCTTATGATACGCTTTTGGCAAATCCAACAGCTGGCACAGATCTTGGAACGAATACCTGGCCATGCCAATTTTGATGCGATTCTTGAAAATCATATAAAAACGCGTGCTGTAAATATGCGTAAACGCAATCAAACTCTTCAATTCTGCCTTCAAGAAGCGTTCGCGCAGTTGAAGGAAATGCGGGCAAAGACGCTCGTCCAGCTGATACTCGACATACGCACAGTCACTATCGCCATTGCTCGCCTTCACATAATCGCAGGACTGGACCCAATGCGAGCCATACCAGCCAGAGCCGTCCCGACGCTGCAAGATGACCGAACGACTCAGCAATTTCTTCAGGACTTCCTGCAACTGCCGGTAGCCGGACTTCGCATTGAATCCACACGCATCCGACAGTGCTTTGGCCTTGATGCGCGCCACGGTAAAATTCTTTTGCGTTGTGTCCAGTTGTGCGATAAAGTTCAGGATCACTTTTTGTTCCGCCATCGACAGCCGGTAATTGGCTTCTACCAATTCATTGGACTGTCGGACTATGGCGTACTCATCAACCTGCTTGACTTCTTTGTTTGGCATTGACTCCACCTCTCCGACATCCATTCTACCATAAACCTATGAATAAAATCAACCATTTCATAAGTTCATAACCTTTCTGATCTTATCTCCACAACAACCGCATTTTTTTCAGCAATTCAAGAAGGCACCGCATTTTCTTCCTAGTTTCATTGTCCTGTTTTGCCGGAGTACATCCATCCGATTGCAGCCGCATTTTTTTCAGAGTTTCTGCCAGATGACCGCATTTTCTTCAGAAGTTCAACCGCATTTTCTTCATCGTTATACCGCATTTCTTTCAGAGGCATGCCGCATTTCTTTCATACATTAAGCCCTGAAACCCGCGTCATCATTGGCCTCGTGGCCTCCGACATCTATATTACATCTGTTACATTATAACAACAACAGGGCCACAGTGCATAGCACCGACACTCCCTCCCCAGATCAGCAGCATGACAAATACCCCATCACTGAACTAGTACTGCAACAAACTTCATTCTCTATCGTCTTACCATCAACTGCAACCATAGACGACAGCCGCATTTTTTTCATGACTTGAGCAACATCCATCCGACAAAACAACATCTTCTCTTTCTGAGCGTGTGCATGTATAATAGACATAGAAAGAACTATTCGTATAATTGTCTACAGGGAAAGACTCTTGTTGGCGGGGTCTTCTCTCCATCCACGACCAACGGGATACAGCTGCGCACAGCTCAAAACGTCCAGCATTGGACGTTTTCCTTGAACGACGAATCCCGCGAGTAAGAACAAAATGATTTTTTTCGTGAGAGGAACGCATCATGAAACAGGAAATGAAAAACCTGGGCGACTTCCCAGGAGTGGTGGAGAACCTGTCGTGTTGTTTCTACATCACGCAGGCGGAGGAGCCGTATGAGCTGCTCTACGCCAATGAAGAAATGCTGCGGCTGTTTGACTGCCGCGACTTTGATGAGCTTTACCGACATGTCGATGGCGATGCCTTCCATGTCATCGCGATGGATGACCGTGCGCGCGTGAAGCAGGAAATTGTGCATGAACTGGCCGAGAGAAATGACCGCTTCGACCATGCCCGCGGCCATCTCTTCACGCGCACGAGCCGCATCCGCTATGCGGACGTCTCGGGGCGCATCGTCGAGACGCAGGCGCATGGCAAGGTCTGTTATTGCACGCTGCAAGAAATCGATATCCCGCTGCCGGGCGTCACGGTGGACCGCGACATCCGCGATTATGTCATCAGCCACCTCGATGAGGCCATCGAGAATCACTGGATCCAGGTCTACTACCAGCCCGTCATCCGCACGCTGACCGGGGAGCTCTGCGGCATGGAGGCCCTGGCCCGCTGGGTCGACCCGCAGATCGGCTTCCTCTCTCCGGCGTCCTTTATCCCGGTCCTGGAACAGGTACGCCTGATCCACCAGCTCGACGCCTATGTACTCGAGGAAGTCTGCCACATGCTGCGCCAGCGTCTCAACCACGACCTGCCAATCACGCCGGTCTCGTTCAATCTCTCGCGCTACGATTTCGATATGGTCGATGTCTTCCAGCTGGTAGAAAAGACGCGCGCCGCGTACCAGATCCCGCGTGACGCCCTGCATGTCGAGATCACGGAGAGTGTGCTCGCCGAGAAGGATGACACCGTCCACCAGGCCGTCGACCGCCTGCGGGACGAGGGCTATGAGATCTGGCTTGACGATTTTGGCAGCGGCTATTCCTCGCTGAACATCCTCAAGGACTACACGGTCGACCTCATCAAGCTCGACATGGGCTTCTTGCGCAGCTTCACGGAGAAGTCGCGCGACATCATCTGCTCGGTCATCGACATGGCGAAGGAGCTCGGTATCAAGACACTTGTCGAGGGCGTCGAGACACAGGAGCATGTCGAATTCCTCGCTTCGATTGGCTGCGGGCGACAGCAGGGCTACTACTACGGCAAGCCGCAGCCACTCGTGGGAACGCTCGCGCATATCGAGGCAGAGGGGCGGGAGATCGAGCTGCGCAAGTGGTGCCACTATTACGATGTCGCGAGCATGGCCATCCGCGAGACGAACCAGGCGAGTGCACTCTTCGACCTGCATGAGGACGGATATCTCCACTACCTCTACACTAACCGGGTCTACCGGGAACAGCTCCATGCACTCGGCTATCGCTGCCGGGACGTCGAGGGATTTCTCAATCATAAGGCACGTCCCGAGATCTCTGCCACGTTCCGACACTATGTCAGCCGCTCGCTCCAGTCCGGCTCACCGGAGTCGTTCTGTTACATTGACGGCGGGGACTACATCCGCATCCGCCTGCGCGTCATCTGCGAGATGAACCATCATCTCCTCATCCACACGGGATTCGAGAACATCTCCCGGAGCGATGCGGGCGAGCAGCTCGTCAAGCTCGACAACAACCTGCGCTATCTCTACACGATGTTCGAGAACATCTCTCTCGTCGATTTCCAGCGCGATACGATCGAGCCGATATACGTCCACGATGCGCCTACGCGTGAGACGGTCCACGGCATCCGCAGGTATCTGCAGTCGTTCGCCCAGGAATATGTCTACGAACCCGACCGGCAGGGCTATCTGGATTTTTGCAATCCGGACACCGCCGTCGCGCGCATCCAGAAGAGCCGCTACGGCCGCATCTCACATTGTTGCCGCGTGCGCGATCCGCACGGCAATTACCACTGGCGGGAGTGCGTAGCTGTCCTGCTCCAGAAAGGCCTGACGGAAAGAAGCGGTCATACCCCACTCATGCTGACAGCCGAAAAGACCATCGAAGAGCAAGTCCTCCTGACGGAGTCCCGCACACCAGAGCAGAGCACGCTCGACACCCTGCTCTGGCAGAGTCTCATGCATCACACGCGGTTCTGCTACTTCTGGAAAGACAAGGACCGCCGCTTCCTCGGCGCGACAAAGGCATTCCTGAAGTTCTACGGCTTCAACTCCGAGGCCGATATCCTCGGCAAGACGGACGAGGAGATGAACTGGCATCTCGACAACGACACCTACCGCCTCGACGAGATCGCGCTCCTGCAAACGGGCAAGCCTGTCGAGAATGTGAAGGGAACGTGCATCATCCGGGGCGTCCTGCGCCACATCACCTGCTACAAGTGGCCCCTCTACCGCGAGGGCGAGATCATCGGCCTCTTGGGCGTCTTTTTCGAGGCGAAGGATCTCTCTAGCAAGATCAACCAGAGCCTCGTCTCTCCCTATGAGGATCCTGTCACAGGGCTGCACAACCGCCAGGGCTTTCTCGGCGATCTGATCAGCTACCAGGAAGCGTATGCGGTCGACCAGCAGCCCTACGCGCTGATCCTCCTGGAGAGCTGCTTCGACGAGCAGATCCAGAAGACGTATGGCCCTTCCTTCCTGCGCGCGCTCATCCGCCAGGAGGCGGACATCCTGCGCACACATGCGGGAAAGGATACCGTCATCTCGCGCCTCCGGCACACGACTTTCGCCATCCTGCGCCGCGAGACAAGCTCTGAGGACTGCACCGCCTCCGAGGCCATCGCGCGCGACCTCCAGCAGCGCCTGCAGTCCATCCACCAGCTTGACGGCAATCCTGTCACCATCACCTTCCGCTACAGCATCGTCCACGCGACCGATCCTGCCATCCACAAGACCGCCGACGGCAATGTCAGCTACATCTACCGCCTCGCCAGCGAGCGGCTGCGCCACAAGGCATGACCGTCCCGGCAACAAGATGATTTCTGCCTGCTCCATGCGCTGGCAGGAATCATTTTTTGTGATGAGAATGCCGCATTTTCTGATTCATCTGGGTGGCGAAAAAAGGAGAGCTTATCTTGGTTCTCTAAGAGAGAGTTGCTATAATAGACGTCATAATAGACAATGACATTGTCTGGTGAATCACCTATGTTCAGCAAGAGGAATGCATGATGGATTATGAACGGAAAGATCTGAGCGGATTCCCCGGCATTGCGGAGAATCTGCCTTGTTGTTTTTTCATCGCACGAGCAGAAAAGCCGTATGAGCTGCTTTACGCCAATGATGAGATGATGCGGGTGTATGACTGCCGCAGCTACGAAGAGCTCTACCGCCATATCGAAGGAAAAGCGCCGAACTTCATTGCGCTGGACGACCGCGCTCGCGTCGAGCAGGAGGTCAGCCATGCGCTCCTGGAGCGACACGGCCGCTTCTCGCACATCCAGGGGCATCTCTTCACGCGCACGAGCCGCATCCGCTATGCGGATTTCGCGGGGCATCTCGTCCATACGCAGGCGTATGGCAATGTGCTCTACTGCACGTTGCAGGAGATCGACGTCCCGCAGCCAGGGCAGGTCATCGACCGCGATATCCGCGACTATATTGTCGGCCATCTCCAAGAGGCCATCGACAACCACTGGATCCAGGTCTACTATCAGCCGGTCATCCGCACATTGACGGGCGAGCTCTGCGGCATGGAGGCCCTGGCTCGCTGGGTCGATCCGCAGATTGGCTTCCTCTCCCCGGCGTCCTTCATCCCGGTCCTGGAACAGGTGCGCCTGATCCACCAGCTCGACGCCTATGTGCTCGAGGAGGTCTGCCGCATGCTGCGCCAGCGCTTCAACCACGATCTGCCGGTCACACCCGTCTCATTCAATCTGTCGCGTTACGACTTCAGCGCCGTCGACATCTTCTCTCTCGTCGAAAAGACGCGCGTCAAGTATCAGATTCCGCGCGACTACCTGCATGTCGAGATCACGGAGAGCGCGCTCGCCGAGAATGACGATGCCGTCCACCAGGCCGTCGACCGCCTGCGGAACGAGGGCTATGAGATCTGGCTCGACGATTTTGGCAGCGGCTATTCTTCGCTGAACATCCTCAAGGACTACACGGTTGACCTCATCAAGCTCGACATGGGCTTCTTGCGCAGCTTCACGGAGAAGTCGCGTGACATCATCTGCTCGGTCATCGACATGGCCAAGGAGCTCGGCATCAAGACACTTGCCGAAGGCGTCGAGACACAGGAGCATGCCGAGTTCCTCGCCTCGATCGGCTGCGGCCGCCAGCAGGGTTATCTCTACGGCAAACCGCAGCCGCTCGTCGGCACGCTGGCCCACATAGAGGCCGACGCCCGCCGCACTGAACCGCGCAAGTGGTGTCACTTCTACGATGCGGCCAGCATGGCCATCCGGCAGACCGACCGGACGAGTGCGCTCTTTGACCTGCACGGGGATGGGTATCTCCATTTCCTTTACGTCAACAAGCCCTACCGGCAGCAGCTCCACGCACTGGGCTATTCCTGCCAGGATGTCGAAGATATGTTCAACCGTCCGAAGCCGTCCGACCTTGCCCACACGTTTCGGGAGTTCATTGACCAGTCACACCAGAGCGGAAAGGTCGAATCGTTCTGCTACGTCGAGAACGGGGACTACGTCAACATCCGCCTGCGCATTGTCTGTGAGATGAACCAGCATGTGCTCATCCACTCCGAGCTAGAGAACATCTCGAAGAGCGCCGCGAATCTGCAGCGGGGCAAGCTCGACGACAACCTGCGCTATCTCTACACCATGTTCGAGTACATCAACCTCGTGGATCTCAAGCACCATAAGGTCGAACCCCTCTACGTTCACGATTCTCTGTTCCAATTGGAACAGGCTGCGCAGACATGCGATTTCCACGAAATCTTGCAGAGTGTCAGCCGTACGTACATCTACGAAGAAGATCAGGAGGGCTATATGGCCTTCTTCAATCCCGATACAATCGTAGAGCGCATCCAGAAGAGCCCCTACGGGCGACTGGAGCACTGCTTCCGCATGCGTGACAAACAGGGCAATTATGTCTGGCAGGAATGCGTCGTCATCCTGCTCAACAACGGGAGGGAAAAAGAGGCGCCGCTCCTGCTGACGGCGACCAAGAGCATCCACGCGCCGATCGCCCCTTCCGGCAGCCATGAGGCGCATCATCCTTCTCTTGACGCCTTGCTCTGGCAGAGCTTCGTGCACCATACGAAGTTCTGTTATTTCTGGAAGGACCGCGAGCGCCGCTTCCTCGGCGCGACGGATGCCTTTTTGAAGTTCTACGGCTTTCGCACGGATCAGGAGATCCTCGGCAAGACGGATGAGGATATGAACTGGCATCTCGACAACAATTCGTACCGCCTCGATGAGCTCAAGGTCATCCAGAAGGGCCGTGTCATCGAGAACGTCGCGGGCGACTGCATCATTCACGGCGTCCTGCGCCATATCACCTGCTACAAGTGGCCGCTCTACCGGGATGGCGTGATCATCGGCCTCATGGGTATCTTCTTTGAGGCCGATGACATGTACCGCAAACTCCACCAGAACCTCCCCTCGCCCTACGAAGACCCGATCACGGGCCTGCACAACCGTCAGGGCTTCCTCGGCGACCTGCTCCAGTATCAGGAAGCGTATGCCATCGATAATCAGCCCTATACCCTCATCCTCCTGGAGAGCCGCTTCGATGAGCGGATTCAGCGGTCATACGGCTCGCCTCTGCTGCGCGCGCTCATCCGCAAAGAGGCATCCATCCTGCGCGACCTCGTCGGGAAGGACTCCGTCATCGCGCGTGTCCAGCACGCGATGTTCGCCATCCTGCGCCGCGAGAACAGCCAGAAGGATGCCATGGATTCGGAAGTTCTCGCGCACACCATACAGAGCCACCTGCAGTCCATCCACCAGATTGACGGCAATCCTGTCACCGTCAACTTCCAGTACAGCATCGTCCACGCTGCCGACCTTGCCCACCACAAGACCACAGGCAGAAATGCCAGCTACATCTACCGCCTGGCGCTGGAGCGCTTGCGTCACGGCCAATAAAAAGAGGCACTCCATCAGAATGTGTGGGGAACTAACTCTTCCCATCCCTTATGACCATTGAAAAAGCATACATTTTCCTGTACGATATTTTCGGCTAAAAAACACATCGTACGGGGGAAATGTATGCTCAC